>Ga0209208_10006095_pt1 | contig 16656 bp, 16 predicted proteins | sample S1TSphfallax_3_FD_187694 | JGI IMG/M metagenome (GOLD analysis project Ga0209208, IMG submission 187694) | Host-associated microbial communities from peat moss isolated from Minnesota, USA - S1T2_Fd - Sphagnum fallax MG (SPAdes) (version 2) | ecosystem: Host-associated > Plants > Peat moss >...
TAGAACAAAAATGCAGTATGAAGAATAGCAATCATCCACACCAATAAGTGGGATGTGTGTTCAACTACCACAATCTGATCAGTTCCTGGGAGCACTATAGTCCAATAGCAACCATCAACCCACATACAGAGTTCTGTAGAAATCTGTGAGTAACAGGAAGACTCAGCGGCCATGATGTTGGCTACTGCACAAACATTAAGGCAAGGCAAAATCCTGAAAGAAAAGCAAAGAGGAGAAGGGAACCCCAAAAAAAGACATAAAAGAGAAAACAAAAGAAAAGAAAGGGAGAGGAAGAGGAAGAGAGAGGGATACGAATGGAAACTTTTCTAGAGTCAGGTGATTCTGAAAACAAAATGGGTTTTGATTAACTCCCCACTTTGACCCTAGAAAGCCCTTGGAATAATCAGTCTCACAATTCCAAAAACTGAAATACCAAGCATGAATCTTCATTTCTTATACAATGTACTGATTCATTTTAATAGTAGTTTTAATTTAAAGAATCCACAAGCAAGTCAAACTACTGCACAAGGTAGGAGCACATGTGAACTTCGGTGATTTCCAGCTGTTTTGACACTTGTCTGGACGAAGAACCTAACATGAAAATGTGCTGCATTCAAGTGATGATTGACAAATCACAAATTCTTCATAATTTTGTTGCAGTCTGCCCATGATGGTAGATGACTGGTTTACAACTGCAAAGGTTTGCCTGTGACCAAGGGTAGAATCACTGTACTGCGATGGGAGTTGTAAATGGGGCAATTGGATCAACAGTTGTAGCTTTGTACTCCTCCCAAGTAAATTCTGCCAAGTGCCAACAGATCAATATCTTCATAAGTACCAAGAACTTCTCCATACTTATGATTTAAGTCAACCTGAATAAAATAGAGAGATGACTACCTAATAAAGTTATAGTGAGTTCAGATCTGACAACAGTAGATCAGTCACAGAAGGCATACTGTTGGTTGTCCTGCAACCTGCCCTCAGTTCATCTCAACTCCATATGTAGGCTCAAAGAACTGCTTGGATCCCACAAAGTTCTATTTGAAGATTTCAACATGCACAGGAGGCTCAAAAATTGTGTCTTGAAAAGCTTCTTAACTACAAAAGAAACACCTGGTGAGATGCAGTGCCTCGAGTTCAAAACCATACCTCCAGGATTAATCCTTGAGCCTGCTCCTGCAAAAAACCTGACTTTTCTGGGAATAACACGGACCAGTCTAAAGTCACCAAAGTCCACCTTCCAACAAACAACCAAAGAAACCAATCATTTGCCTCTGAATTATCTGTTTGGCTAAAAAGAGTCAGGCAAATGAATGTGTGCTGAATTGCAGTGGCTTCTATCTGCCTCAGTCTAAAAGCAGCACAATGGCTGCAACTGAAAATAGAAGGTGAAAGGACTGACATTGTGGTTGTTCTATGTCACCCAGATGGATGGAGTGAAAGCTCAAACATCTTTCTAAACAGACTATACAAGCATTTTGGAGGAAATTCATGCACATGCAGATGAAGCCAGAGAAGAGATTTCTACCCAGAAAGCATCTGGATACTTTTTCAAGTATGTAGCACGCACTCCTGCCCGGTCTTCATCAGATACCTGTTCAACCATTGAACATTCTTGACCCAATTCGGTGTCTTCTTAGCATTCTACACTTAAGAGCTTTACAAGTTAAGGCAAGAGCTACTTCCAGAAGTACTTGTCAACTTGCCATCAGCAATTCCATCTTTTCATGGATAAAACCCTGCCAGCCAAAACCTCAACTGCAAGACCTCTGCAAGACCTTGATTATCCTTATATTCCCTCAAGGACAAGGAACTCTATGTCACACATGGAAGATCAATATGTGGAAGACCAACAGCAAAAGAAGCTGAAATGACACATTGTTACAGGTCAGGAGTCAGGACCTCCAAACGAGCTCCTTCAGATAGATACATTTGGCTATGTACAAACAGAGGGAGAAAGCAGCTCTCACTGTTTCTGCTTCCCCAATGACAGCAACAGAAGGGTCCCTTATGTCCATTGCATCTCTAGCAATAAGCATGGAGCATTTGGAATTCACTTCCAAGTCCTGTAACCACACAGCTATTATCACAATATTAAATTCCATCAATAGGTCTCAATTCACGTGCAAGAGGAGGACCCAATTTCACAATCCAGGTGCAACATGCAGAAGGTTGATCTAGTCAGGAAGTGGTGTCATTGTCAGACCAAAAATATCCTTGTCAGTTGCAGGCATGCCTATCAACCTCCCTCTAGAAATCTGGAACGATGAAGCACATAAGTGCCAATTTTTCATTTATTACCTTTGTGTGAGGCGATAGAGAGCTGATTGCAAGGATAGGGCATCCATCATCATCTGTTGCATACAACACCAGGGATCCAAAAGGCGACCCGCTGTACCTCTGCATTGTTTGATCAAAATGTGGCCCTCTTAGGACGATGGCTTTCAGTCTTCACAAAACATCAACATGCTCAATAAGAAGCTTGACGTCATCCTCCTTAAGTGGGACTGATTGTTAGCCTTTGAAACTGGTTTGATGTTGTCTTTCAATATTCAGTTACTGCAATCAGCTGTGGAAGATTCTCGACTCTCAACCAATTTTTCTATAAAAAGCTTGCTGAAAAAGACTAAGAATATGCACCTGAGAGATGGTAGAAAGCATAGCAGTTGAGCTGCAATCTGCGAGGGTGCGAGCTTCCTCCAAACTCGTTAACCTAGCAGCATCTTTCTGCAAATTAAAAATTTTCAGGGACAAGCTGGAAGAAGGCAAGAGAAGTTGATGCAATAAAATCCCTCAAACCTCTCTCTCAAAGATGAAAAGCAAATGGAAGAAGGGAACTGGGGGGAAGATTGAGATTATAAAGAAGGAAGGGAGAAGAAAGAGAGAAAAGCACGTACTTGATGGACCTCAATTTGTTGCCAAAACTCGGTTTCTTCTGCATCATCATCTAATTGTTCACCTGCTGCAATTGTCTGCGTGAAGAAGAAGAGTGCAAACACCAGTCAGGCTTGACTACCAGCAGAAGAAATTTAGCAAGCAGAAAACATCAAGCACGAACATTTACGTCATGATTCACCTCCAGAATTGCTCGTGGTAGAGCAGCAATTCAAGCTTCTTCATCAACACAAAAGACACATACCGTTTTCTATACTGTACAAGAACCACAAACCTGTGAGGGGTTGCCAGTGGACGACGCCATAGAAATCAGCGACCGTGACCTCAACCTCCTCCTGCTGCTCCTATTATCCAATCCTGATGATACTACAACAGCTCCCGAGAAAGAACAGGAGCAATTCCCCAACCTGCTACTGCACACCTCCTCCTTGCACGCAAAGCTTTTGGAGGCGAACAAAACCGGGAGTAGCGATGATGATGATGATGATGATGATGATGCAGAAGAAATAGGAGGAGGAGGAGAAGAAGCTCCTCGGCTGCTGCTGCTGCTGCTGCACAAAAGCTGGGCAAAAGCTCCCGATAGCATCGCCGTCCTGGAAGGAAAAGAAAAGGGGATTTTGACAAATGCACACATCGCAGCAGGCATTCTCATCAGAGGCTCTAGAGGCATTGCTCTCGCTCTTGATATCTACACTCCTAACTGTTTTTCTCTGCAACTTCGACGCCGAGACCAAAGTCCGTGCACGTAAACGTTTCTCTTCTTCTATTCCAAAGACGTAGCAGTGACGACAACAAACAGTTCTTCACTGTTCCTCTTCCTCCTCGCCAGAAACAAGAACGGAAGGAGAGAGAGAGAGAGAGAGAGAGAGAGAGAGTGCGGTTCGGGATCTTGCTTCGTCGTTCAGCTTCGTTAGGGCTACCAAGCAACGGACTAGGGTTTTCTCGTCCTCCGCGTCTTCTCCGTTCCACATAACACAGCAGCAGCAGCAGAAGCAGCGGTGTGTGCAGGAAAGGGTGATCGGTTCCTGTCAGCACGCAACAACAATCCTCTTGCTTTATTTTCAGGTCTTGATATCGTGTTCCGGGAGTTGGGCAGTACAGCAAGGCTGTAGCCGTTGGTGAGCATAACCAGCAGCAGCAGCAGAGATTGAAGAAGAAAATCTTCTTGAAGGTGAGGAGAAGAAGAAGAAGAAGAAACATCATCTATCTTTGCAACTTTGTTTTTCGTGAAGAAAGAGGAATATGTAGCAGATTTTCTTCTTTGTTTGCATGTCTTGTTGCGATGTTGGAATGATGTCCTACAATCATAGGATCCGCTTTTTATTTTGTTTTTCCCTTGAGAGCGTGTTGTAATCTTAGCGAAGATTGTATCTATACTTAAGGTTTTTTTTGCAGAAGTGAGCGACGCACAAACAAGCCGCGTACAGACAGACGCGCACACAACGCAGAGAAGCGTCGTCAAGGCGGGGGGAGAGACAGAATACGAACAGGCTATGGCGAGAATAAGGCCGGTGTATTGTGGCAACTTCGAGTACGATGCACGTCAGTCGGAAATCGAGCGCATGTTCACCAGCTACGGGAAGGTCGAGCGCGTTGATATGAAGACAGGCATGTGTTTTCTTTCTTCTCTGTCTCTCTTTCTCTCTATCTCTCTCTCTGCGCCTCTTTTCTTCTTTGGTGCATGATCTTGTGCATGTTGTGGATGATCTTCTACTCTCTTTGTCACGTCTCTTGCATGTCTTTTTGCGTTGTTTTGTGCACTGTGGCGTGCCGTTGTTCTTTTCTGTGAGGGTCAAATGGGGGCAGTGTTTGTGTGCGCTTGTGTGTGCGCGCCTGTGCTTACTATTAGTGCTGGTTGTTTTCTTGTGAGAATAAATTCTTTCAAGAGATTTTGTAAGCCGTTTGCACTATTTTGTATGGATTTGCTGGGCAGTGAATCTTCGTTGTTTCCTCCTTGTGTGGATGCTAGTGGGATTTGGGGTTCCTGTCTTTAGATCAGGATCTAGCTTGTTTGTGGCAATACAGAACCAGGAGCAAGGCGGCATATGGAATAAGATAGGCTTTTCAGATTTTTGTTTTATTGTCGTAGTCTGTTGTGTGGTGTCTTTGCCCAAGACAGTGTCGTAATCATGTGACAGCAGTACAAGCAAGCAAAATCAAGTCGGCAGTACAAGGAAGCTGCAAGATTTTATGTTCTGTTGTGGAAAATTTTGATGGATCAGGAGCTGGGTAGGACTTACAATTTTTTTAGGAGGTAGAGCTGCAGGTGTGCAAGCTGAAGGTGAGGCAATTTTTTTTTGATGGTATCTCCTCTGGGCAGTCTTTTTGTTCTGTGTTCTTATAACATTACATGCTTTTTCTGCCCTATGTGCTGTTTTGTTCTTTGTTTGCTAGCCTCCCCCCCTGATGGACAGAAAGGTTTCTTACTTTTTATGGAGGAGTTGTAGGCAGGAGATGAGGGTACCATTGTGAACTTTTACTCAAGAATTGGTGTGGCAGCGCAGGCGTAAACATAAATGAGTGTGGCAGCAGCTCTCATGCTGTCACATTTTGCCGATGCCTCCTTTCTACATGGCTCTTCCTACCAAATACCTGGCTTCATTATCTACCACCACTTGAGAACATCAAGTGTCCAACAAAAAACCTGCAGAAGGCATCTTGCATTCTTCCTGTTATCAAATCAGACCAGCAGTCCTTATCACATGCCCAGTGTGACCGTCCTCGTCATGGTGCCGATGGCATCATCCTTCACTATTGATGTCATCTTCTCAGTGCGTGCGTGCAAGGCCTGATCATCTAAATTGTCATCACTGAAGAGAACTGTCCACGAAGCTTCTGCGTTATTCATGTCAGGACCTCTTGTCTGTCAGCATGTGCGGTTCTGTAGATTTTTCTCTCGCCCCCAGACTTGAAGAAAGGCCAGCAACATCATTGGTGCAAGCTTTGGTTCATATATTGTCTCATTGTCTCAAGTGGTCACGCATCACACTGCCTTGCTAGGACATCAGTCTTGACATTCATGCCACGTTCTTCCTGACATCTCAACCTTTGGTCATCAGGTGTTGTATATCAAGTTTCTATTCCATTTTGGTCAAATCGATTGATTTGTTGACATGGGAATAAGATGTTTGGGTGCTTGACCCAAATTGCCAGATTCATAGTGATGTTGTTCATAGGGAGTTATGCTAATTCTGCATTTTTACAGATCCTCTGATTCGAATACTTGGAGAAAACCCCACCTCTTGGGGTGTTTCAGTGGAAGCCATTGCCCCAATGAACTTGCCATCTTTGGAATACTTGCTTCATGGTCTGCTTACCGTTCAGTTACAATTATTTCCATTTTGGGGCAGGCTTTGCATTTGTATACATGGATGATGAGCGAGATGCAGAGGATGCTATTGGTGGCCTGGACAACACAGAATTTGGGAGGCAGCGCCGTCGGCTCTGTGTTGAGTGGGCAAAGGTTTGTGCTCCTATTCTTTTGTTTGAATGCTAACCTTCCTCTCAGCTGAGTCTTCTCACAATTCTAACTTGGTAGGAACTGGTTAATATAGGCTAATGGTTATAGAATCATCTCTCCCAGTGTCAGAGCTGGTGCAGTTATTGGGCAGTGTTGGCAGCTTGTCATTGCTAATCACGAGCCAGTTCAGTCACCTGTGGGTTTTTTTGTCTTGTGCCCTTCATTAGTTGCCTCCAGCATTTGCCAGCTAAACCAATGCTTCATGTTGTTTTCCTCTACCAAGTTTAACAGAGCTGTTCCTTGCACATTGGAAGCAAATTTGGTTGTAATTGGGCCTCCAAATTGTTGGGAGAGGGGAGGATGAAATTGATTGGGAGTGATGGTTATTTGGTGGAGGCCATGAAAGCAACCCTGTGGGAGTGGCCATTTTGCAGCAAGGTGATGGTGCAGTACGCCGACGGGAAGATGCGCGCAGGAGCATCACCAAACATAGGCCCACCAAGACACTGTTTGTGGTGAACTTTGATCCCATCAATACTCGTGCCCGTGACCTAGAACGTCACTTTGAGCCATATGGGAAGCTGGTTCGTGTGCACATTCGCAAGAACTTTGGTTTTGTCCAGTATGAGACACAGGATGAAGCTACGAAAGCCTTGGAGTGCACCAATATGAGGTGAATCTGACACTCTCCAGGCTTTTGCCAGGCATTTAAACAGGCATTTCAGTCTCTTGGGCCTGTCCCCTCCTCCCTCGTGTATGCAATGCTAGATATGCAGTCTAAGCAGAACATCCTGTGTTACCTGAGCCTCCTTCTGCATTGTCCTTTCCCTTTATGCCATCTTGATTTTATTGCTGCGACTTACTCTGAAATATTTGATTTTGATTGTACAGCAAGGTGATGGACAGGGTCATATCTGTTGAGTATGCAGCTCGTGAAGATGGCGACCCACCAATCAGGGGTGGCCGAGGCTCAAGTCCAAGTCGTCATGGAGGTGGCAGAGGAGGTGGAACAAGGGGGAGCCCTGACTATGGTCGTGCACGGAGCCCTCCGCGTGGTGGTGGCCGTTTCCGCAGGTAAATTGCAGGAGAACTATATTAATGAAACACTGTCAAACTGAAACCAAACAGACTATTGACACTAGGAGCATGTGTCTTGTGCTGCATTAGGTGATCACACAAAGTGGTGTTTCTGTCTTAATTGGGTCAGTGTTTTTCTTCTGGGAAGAATGAAGAAGTGGTAGCTCTTTAGCTTTTCCCTATACTTTCATTCACCATGTGCTGCATTGTGCTGTGTTATGGATGAGCAATAGTTGTCTGATGGTGGAATCTTATGTGCTCGACTCTTTCTGCGGGGCACCCTTCTTGAGTACCTCTGTATGCCTACTGACAACTCAGGGTTTGCTGTTGTGCAGCCGATCACCACCCCAACGCTATCGCAGCCGTTCTCCTGATTACCGGCCCTACAATGGCCGTTAGTTGCAAAGCATTTTGGAGTTGTACCTTCCCTGCTTTCTGCTGAGCACAAGGACAAGATGAGTAATTGTAGCATGTTTGCAATCTGTGAATGGAGCGCCATGATCTTTGTTTGGTAGGCATAGTGTAGAAGGGCTTTGGCGGAGTCATCTGATTAGGTCAAGACTTTATCCCTACAGACTTCTATGAACTCTTTGTAGGAGTCCAAATCATCTCACTCATGACCTTAATAGTGAAGACTGGTTGGTGCTCCGTACATTTAGTGTGGAACTGGGATTGTCTCGCCTAGCTTCCTCTGTTACCTATTACTAAGGACAGTGGAGATGACTGCAGATCCATCCTTTGAAGATCTGATGTTTGTGGATACTCTCTGAAATTTATGAACTTTTGATTAAAGTGTGTGAGTTATATAAAATGCTTTTGCTATATCATTGGTTTGGTGATGATTTTAGTCCTTCTGCGCTTGTAAAATGAGAAACAAAAGGTAAGTTGCTTCACCAATGTGTTTGTTGATTTGTTGGGATCCCATATGTCTGTTTAGCTCATATAGTAGGTGCTTACTGTTGCAAAGTTAGTTTGGTAGCAATTCCCTCTGGGTTCAATTTTCTTCTCCATAGTTTCATGTCATAGGTGCTGTGTGTTGGCATCAATGACACTCTTAGCTCTGTGTTTGTGAAGTAGGGGGGCAAGAGAAGCTCCAAAGGCTGCCTCTGACTCAGGTAAGCTTTTCACAAACTCAGATGGTTAGATCAGTTTTGTGTTTTGCAAAGATCCCATGTATTGTCTTGACAATGCACATGTGATTCTGAGATTTAAAATAGGTGATGCATGTGTTGCAACTTTGCTCTTGCTGCTTGTCATGGTTCCTGGGCTCTTGCAGCTTCTCAAGCTTGTTAGAAACATTAAGTTGCACTAGTGTTTGATGCTTTTGTCTCAGCTCTAATAATGATGATAACATGAGACAAATAGTTGTCTATTGAAATTAGCTGACATGTAAGGGAGAGGAAGATCATTGAGGATGAGAATGAGTGTGCTTTAATAAAAGCCCTACCTGACAAATAGAAGAATTCACAAGTTTGTGTTGTCAACTGGAGAACAGGTTCACTGCAGGCCTTGTGTTGAATGATCAGGTAATCTCCTCACATTTGAGATGTTTTCCTCAGCTAAATTGTGAGCTTCCAGGTGACACCGGCCAAATGTTGACACATTTTCAGATCTCTGCATCTGATTCTAGATCTGTGCCACCAAGTTGTTGATTGATCAACAGGGCATTGCGAATAACCTATCATGTTATTAGTCTTTCAAGTCTTCTGTAACTCATTTTAGTTGAAGGGGATGTGAGGAGCTGCACAATTGAATTATCTTCTTTGGTATGAGCATGCCTTTCAATAGGTCATGCTTTACAATTGTGTACTCTACTGTTTGTAAATTGCTCTCATATCATCACTCTCTGTTGCTGTCTTCCTCTCCCCTCACCTTGCTTTTGGTCTGTGTCTGCAATTACACAGAAAAGGTATATCACACAATCTGCTACTCTCTCTTCTGTTTTTCTTTTTTCTGTCCTGAAATCTGTTCAATTCCTAGCTAACTTGGAAGATTGCATAGGGCCTGTAATGAAGCCTGCAATCATTTATCACTGAGGAGCAGCAACTTGAACCCAGACAGCAGTACCAGGAATGGCCTGGTTGACTGCATAGAGCATGTAGTAAGAAGGTGGGGCCAGTTGAGGAGAAGGTGGAGCTGTGCCACTTATGGTATATTCATTGCTTGATGTCGGTACATAAGCCGTGGTAGCTAAGCTGAGGAGACGCTGGCCCTGAGCAAAAGAGTGGGTCACAAATGGAGCACTCAAGAGGTTGAGCTCAATCTGAGCTACAGGGGCTAGTGGAACTGTGAAAGTGATGGTGAAGTTTGTGTTGTAGAAGATTGTGGCAGGTGCTGTAGTGATGGTGCATCTCAATGGATCCTGGGCAGGTGCAAGATAGGGAGGTGAAAAGGCATCTAGTCTCAGCTCTGTTGGAAATGGGCCACTAAAGGTGTAGAATTGGTGGGGATTGCTCCCTGCGCAAAGAATTCGACCATCCTGCCAAAACCAGTAGCCACCATGTTTTTCTTAAGTATATCAAAGACAGCAGCTGCCTTGCCAATCTCACCAAATACTCAGTCAGGGATGTGAGTCAGCTAAAAGAATATCCTTCAAAAAGTTTCTGTTCAGAGAATTGCAGGGTGGTTGTTATGGTCCAGCACTGACAGAATCTGAAATTTCATCATCATGTGTAGGGTGATTGGGTCAGACACTCACAGGCAGGAGATTGGCTGTAGAGTGATACATACGAGCAATGGTTGATGGTGCCAATGGCGCAAACCGCATACCTACAGCAGCATTTGAACTGTACACTACAGGGTAGAGTGCAGCATCGGTAGCATAACCCCATCCCTGTGAACCTGAATTGCAAAACATAGTTGTGCTTGAAATCCTAGATGAGTTGCAGACACTTTTTTCAGTCCTAAGGATCTAGGCAACTCTGCTACCAGTCCCAAATCCCAGATTTCTGAAGCTGTGTAGAGTGTATATCTCATAGTAGGGATCAACTAACTATGAGTAACATATTTTGCAGAAATCAAGCCGGATTTGAATCCACAACTACCACCAAAGTGACGATGAGCCCTAACCAGTACCCTGTAATCTTGATGTTGAGTTCAATAAACTTCTGGAGAATTTGGAGAGGAGATGTGCAGATGCAATGAGCTCCAATTTCTTCATGAGAAATGTTTTGGTAGTGTACCTGCTTGGGCGCCGTTGATGATAAGGATATCTTGGGAAGGAAGAAGGATCATGTCACCCATACACCTAGGTATTGGCATTGTCTCCATGGCCCAAGCTGGAGCAGGATCAGTCACTGTGATCCGACCACAGGAAGTAGAACAAGGTTCAGTTGTGTTTTCACTCAGGAAAGCACCATACTGAGCCCCCCCACAAATTAACACCTCCACTACTGCAAACTGGTTTGAAGCAAGCAAGGGGAGCATCACGGCTGACCCAGCTGATGGGTAGTTCCGAGGGTTTCCAGGAAGGGGAGGGAAAGTTGATACAACAGTGTCGGTCAGGTAGCTGTAAATGATGGAGTTGGTGTTTGCAAAGATGAAGAGATTTCCATCAGGCAGAAGAAAGACAAAAGGATAGAGATTGTCTTCTTCAGGGTCATTTGTTGCACTTAGCAGTGGGAGTGAAATTTGTCCCTGTCCATTGGGGGGTATATATTCAAATGTGAAGACTGATCGCCCACCAATTATGATTTGTGTTCCATCAGGCAGCAACTGGTTTGTTGCATACCAGCGACCTGCTTGCAATACTGGTGTTGTCAATTCTACCCAGTCACAGGTCCCATTTGCAGGACAAGGATAGAATTTCCTGCACATGATCAAGATCAAGTACAAGTAAGATGCATCTATCTCTGGGTGAGAGAGTACCTCAGTCAACAATGAAAGTTTTTCATTTGGACTGAATCTGGCTGGAGTGTTTCAACACAACACAAACCACCTAAAGAGCTGCCTTTCACCTCGTGAGCTTTCCTCTTTTGAGATTTGGAAGTTGTTGATCACAATTAACTTTGTTTAGATTTCTGAAACATGGAGGATGGTGTAAGTATTGCTCTTGAAGCAGCTGTTGTCTGAAGAGTGAAATGAAGTCAAAGGAGCTTGTTGTCTCAAGGGATGATGACGACTGAGTCAAGAATTCCACAAGTATTTCCATTCCACTCAATAGGATTCAAGCTTGAAGAATGTAGTGTAGGTAGAGTAGATGGGTGCGTGCATAATGATCTGGGCTTTTGGAACTCACCTGACTACTTTGAATCCATCGAAGTCTCCACCTGTCTGGACGAGAGTGCCATCAGTGCTGAACTGTCCAGAGGAGCACCATGTGTCAGTGAGGATAGTAAGGGGGCGCACTGTGTTGGTAGCTGGATCAAACAGCACTGAGTGTGCAGTGCAATCATGTTGCAGCGTGATATCATTGGGGTCATTTCTGCATGCACCATCTGAAACATGACCACCAGCAGTGTTTTCATGTCACCAACCTGGGTGAGTACTACTGCTGCTGCTGAATTTCATCTCAAGGTTTGTGAATGCTCAATCCACGTCTAAAACATCCATGAAAGGTCAAGAGAAAAATCTAATTTGCTTTTCAACGAATTTGGTCATCAAATGAGACTATCACACATAGAAACACAATGCATGATCTTGTGAGATTTTTGACCCCAAGATATCTATATACATAATGCTATTTTTTCTTGATCGATCTACTGAATGCTTCTATTTTTCTGGGTTTGCAAGATCTCGAACTGCGGTGCAGAAGTGCAATGAAGTTTGAGATCTTGCAAACCCAGATGAGAGATCATCTAGAGCAATAATTGTCTAGGGTAGTAGTGCAAGGATTTGAGGAACTGATAAGTGGATGATACATGTGATTGAAGGGGTTTTGAAGAAAAATAAATCTGGGATTCATCAAGAGAGTTGTGGATTTCATGAAGTACCTACTTGCCAACGGGATTTGTGAAGCTCCAATATCTGTCCTGTCTAGCAATACAACTGTATTGAAGCGTGTGACAGCACTGTGCATTGATGCAATTCCGGCATTCTGCAACAGAATCTCCCAGGTCCCAGGTAAGCCAGTTTGGCCATACGCTCCTCTCACTAAGCACATAGATGCCACAGCAACTGCTAGTAGTGTGAGTGGCACCCATGTGATCCATGCTTGCAACCAACCTGATCTCCTCAGTTGAATTGCTGATGTTGCTAATCTCATCACCTGTAACTTGCAGCTGGTGTCATCATCTGGTTCTCCTCTTCTTCTAATCTGAACTCTTCTACAAGCTCCCTGAATCTTCTTCATCTAGCAACAAATCAGGATTCAAGAACAGCTAGCTAGCTAGCTTGTGCTTGTTCCCCTAAACCCCAGGTCCTGCAGAAACAAAAAGGAGTTCTACAAACTTGAACAAGGTGCTGTTCGGAGATTTCTGACCATCCTTGTAAGTTTTACTTCAGAGAATCTTAATGTCAAGCCAGTGTTGAGATTATGCAGACTCTGCAATCAGCTGGAGACAATTCTGGACCAGCTCAAGAGTGCCACTTTTCTCCAGACAATTTCTTTACATCAAATGGTGAGGAGGAGGAGGAGGATGCTTGAAAGAATTGACACTATACTGGGGACTAAGTATTGTTGGACATCATGGGTGTAGAGTTTGAGAAAAAGAATACAGCAGAAAGTTTTCTCTCTGCAGCAAATTGATGGTCTTAGTGGCAACTGCTCCTCTTCAAGCTGGGAAAAAGAAGCATAATTGCAACAAAGAGATAACTGCTTCGGAGCTAGGCTATAGCTCAGGATCAGGACCTCAGCAGAGATGAACTGCAATTACAGTCGTGACTCAGACAAGCTTTGCATGCTGAAGAAGCTTTGCAACAATACACCCACAACAACATCATCAAGTGGTGAGACAATTTGAGAGAGGCTGGCTGGAGCGGGAGGAGACAAAAGGAGAATCCATGAAGGGTCCAGAAAACAAAGAATTGCTGAGTTTCTAAATGGAGTTGTTGTTCTTCCATGGACAGCTGCGAGTTTCAGGGAGAAAAAGCAGCTCAGAGATACATGCCTCAAACCAAACCAAACCAAACCAAAAACCAGACCCATAACCCCACCACCACCAACACCACCATCACCAACACCACCAATTTCTGGAGCATGAGATTGAACAGCAACTGACTCAGGAACTCGGGAAATGCAATTTCTCTTTGCTGCCCACAAAGACAACATACAAAACCAATGATAAAGGTATACACTTTACCGGCATATACGTTTATATATATCATATATAAATCAAAATATGTATAAGTAAGTACATTACATGTATTATGTTTTCTTTTGTGTGTGTGTGTGTGTGTGTGTTGTGTGTTGTGTGTGCATCTATCTCTACGTGTATAGAGAGTGTTTTTTGGAGTTGGAATAATAATCTTCAACACCCATTTTTAGAAACGCTTTTCACTCTTTTTTTTAGTTGATTTGTTTGATCTTTTTGTTGGATCATTGGTTTATTGTGAAAGATTGAAATGTCACTCTTGAACAAACAAACAAACAAACAAACAAACCACAAAGGAATTGAACATGGAGGAAACTAGTGGAATGGGTAGATGGATTTCAAGACAACAAAACTTTTGTTTTGTTTTGTTTTTGTTTCCAATTCTTGTGGTTTCAAAGTATTGGGGCGAATTCCGTGTTGATCATTTTTTCTTTAATTCCATTCATTCACTTTACTATTTGCGACTTTGCTTCTTTTCGACTTTGCTTGTTCACCAAACTACTCATGCAAAGGAATAATATTTGGGAATGATTAGAAAATCCTCTTGTCTTCTATTGCACTACTTTTTCAACCCCTTTTTGAAAAACAACACATAAAAAGGCGGAGGGAAGGAGGGAGGAACGACAATAGTGTTGTATTATTTGTATCATTGGAGAAAAAAAAGGGTTTGTGGTCAAATGATGAAGGGCATGCATACACACACACATGCACACACACACACACACACTCATGCACACACATACTAGAGCACCGTGTGAATTTTGGAGATATGAACTTCCAAAGGGGCCAACAAACAAAGAGAGCCTTTTCTCTTCTACCTCCATTTTTTACTTCTCTTTCAAACCTTTAGTTAAAAATCTAGCTGGTTGGAAGTTACTCATCGATGAATACATACAATTACAAAACCAATAACCATTGGATTCAACGATTATACAATTGAAAAAAAATCTTTTGGTCCCAAGATTTTTAGCCAAATTCAAGTAGGGTATTTATATTTGATGAGATACCAAAACCAAACCTAGATTTGAGTTTTATGTGAGATGGGGCATGTCTTCTTGCTCAAGGTTAGAATCCCGAAGCTTCACAAGACAAAGGAAAGTGCACACAACAAGTAAATGAATGTGTACTAGATAGAACCACATTTTTGCTTCTTTGCACCATATCTCTCCCCTCTCTCTCTCTCTCTCTCTCTTCTCTTTTGGGGTCAAGTTGATTTGGGTTTTGGACATCAATGGTTTTTGATTTTGGCGCACTTACTTAAGACTTGTTCAAGGATCAAAACTTGGTATATCTAGGAACCAACCAACAACAACGGTCCTAGACATACATTTTCTACTCATAGCAATTTGGGATCTTATTATCATCATTCTTCAACAAACTCTTGGGACACATTTTGACACCACTAGAGTGAAGCCCGTCAACTAATAAAAGGAGCTTCCAAAAAGTGTTGGTTCATTCATCTCTATCTATGTAGCTTGTGGCGATACGGCGTTTCCCAATGGCCCCATATGATGATGATGATCACACATAAAAGGAACCAACTTGGCCTAATGCGACGAGGCACAAGTCATCCATCGTCCATGTTGTGTGGTTTTGTGAAATTTCAAACAACCGTGGGTTCCAAAGGAACCATGGGTCCCGGTTATTTCAAAAGCGTTAAGAACCGGAGGTTCTCATGAAAGAACCGGTGGTTTTATGGCCGGTTATTTGATTTGATTTGTTTTTTTTTCAATTTTTTTGAGAACTGCGATTAATTGTATACTAACCAAATGGGTTCTATGATTTTTATTTTTTTGAGACCCGTAGTTATGGATACCACCCCCTCTCCCGCCCCCTCGGAACAGCCCTGATAACCACCGGGGGTCTACTTGTGTTTCTAATAACCACCCGACACCGGTCATTCATAACCTAGGGAGAACCTGGGTGGGCTTTCCGGGAAGAAATCCTTCAAGAAATTCTAACAACCTATCACAAAAGTTGACTACCCTAGTGCCCTAGGCTGGTTAGGCACTAATTAATTAATTAATTAATTATGGAATTGTTGATAATTATGGAAAAAAAAAACCTATCATGCCAAAAATCGGGAAAAAAAAAACCCTTGAGCACACTCATTATTTAGTATAGTTCATAATTGTAAAATATTATTATTTTTATGGCTTAAAAAATGACAAAAATATTATTATTATTATTATTATTATTTCTTATTAAATGTTGGTAGCAAGGGCCACACTAGAGAAAGCCATTTATGAGCTGAACTTTGGAGTTCCAGCACTTGGGATTCTTTTGAAGCTTTTCAAAGGATGTCTGAAGTTTCCCATTCTGAAAATTGGAAGCCTTCATTCTCACTTGAAAAATTCACATTATTTTGGCTTGAGTTTTTGTTTAAACAAGTACCAATCTTATTAACCCTTGCTTGATTTTTGTTTCAATTTTTTTGTCAAAGATTTGTGAATAATATGTAAACTCTGAATTATTAACTCTTGGATTTTTGCAATCCCATTCATGAATGAGTAAATTGGACTAGATTTCTAACTAAGGTTTCAAATAGATGTTAAACAATAATAATAAAAAAGGGCTTACGCCCTTGTAGATTAGAAAGGAATCTTAGACACCCAAACAAAACAAAAGGCTTCTCAAATTTGGTCGGCGTAAGCGCATGCGAGTACATATAACAATACATATACTAGTAGTTTTGGAACTTTCGTTTCGTGAAGGTGTTTGGTGTGGGCCAAGTCCTTTTGAATATGTTCCGTGTGTGTGGAGGCACAAAACATATCAACTCCCAACATGCAAGAGTTTGAAGAAGGCAAAAAAAAAAAAAAAAAACTATGGAAACCAATGACTAATACAATGAAGATGTTGCTTTGGGACAACTTCCACTCAATTTTCCTTTTGTTTTCTTTACCTTTCACCTTTCCTTTTTTAGGGTTTTGTTAGGTACTTTTTTTAAAAAATTGGGTTTTAATAATCCAT
>Ga0209208_10006098_pt1 | contig 16645 bp, 5 predicted proteins | sample S1TSphfallax_3_FD_187694 | JGI IMG/M metagenome (GOLD analysis project Ga0209208, IMG submission 187694) | Host-associated microbial communities from peat moss isolated from Minnesota, USA - S1T2_Fd - Sphagnum fallax MG (SPAdes) (version 2) | ecosystem: Host-associated > Plants > Peat moss >...
AGCAAGTCAGGGAAATAGCAGACAGACTGTGCCTCTGAGAGGACATACTGGGTCCTAAGGGGGGGTCAGACAGGGCGCCTGGAAGCAATTCTGGGTGTTCCTCCTTTTTGGTTACAGTAGGTAGGTTGGTATGTGGGTAAACAATTATTTAATGCTTAGTTAATCAATTAGTTCTAGTTAGCTAGTTAGTAAATTACTTATTAGATATATAGTTTACAAACTTGAAGAAAAAGACAAAGGATATGGGATAAACTTTCTAGTTTCAACTTAATTACAATTAAAAACTTTATCCCATATGTTTTGTTTTTCATTTCCATTTTGTAAAAATATATGATGAAGGTGTTTTGCTTTACATTTTTATATTAAAAACATGTGTAATTTGGATGAGCCAATGAAAAAAACTTGACCTTGAAGGTTAAACCTAAAATAAAATAAAAATATTTACATATCTATTTTTTAGTTTACCTACACACCTACCTATCTAATCCTACCTACTTATATTCCTACCTATTTACTTACTTACATACATACCTACCTAAATATTGATTTAAATGTATTTTGGCCAAAATTCAATTAACATGCCACATGATTTTTTTTATTGTGCCACATGGCATGATATCACACCATCCAAAATAGATGATGAAGATCCAATATGTCATTTAAAAACATAATTAAAATATATATTATGTTGCCACATGGCATTTTGTAATGTGTTACAACATAGTTGCAAATAGTGGTGAGTAGTTGCAACCTTTATATGAATGGTCAATAGATGAAGGTGTATATGTTGGCCGTACACATCATCCATGTGGAGTGTGATGACATCATGTTAAGTCATCATTTGCAACTAGATGTTACATGCGACCTCACATATGCAACTAATAGAATTTTACTTGTACATGTTGGTTGTAACTTATTTTTAGTTGCAAATTACAATTGCAAATTAAGACTTGTCTTTTATTGAATAACTTATGATAGAATAGCCAAGAATAACCAATGGTAAAATAGCGTAAAATAACCAATAATAGCCTATTGTAAAATAATTTAGAATAGCCGACAATATATAGTGTACAATAAAATAACCATTAATAACCTATGATAATATAGCTTATAATAACCAATAATAGCCTATGATGAAATAACATAAAATAGTCAACAATGGCATACAATAAAATAGCCTAAAGTAGCCCATGGTAGAATAGTTTAAAATAACTTAGGGTAAAAGAAAATGTGCATAATAATATGTGATAACAAAATAGTATCATTAATTTAAATAGTGGTTCAATGTTTTTTTTTATATTTTAAACATGAAGGTGAAAAGAGGTGAAGGGTTCAAAGCTTCACCCTTGTACCTTAGGTTGGTGGGCTCGGTTCCTAACTTAAGCTAAATAGCCTAGTGAAAGTTTGTAGGTGTTTAGTGTAGGTTTGTAATTAACTATAAGTGAATTTATTATTGATGATTTAATTATTAATGACTTAACTATTAATCAATTTGATTAACTAATTCTAAATTCAATTAATTATTAATGAATTCACTTGTCTGTAGCAAGTGGTCCCCATTTACTAAAGGGTTGCCCACTTCCACTATTGTAAATTTGTTCAATTTCATTCGAAATCTAGTGAAACATAGCATGAACTTAGACACATATTGGTGTACTAAAGAGGGCTACTATCACTTACTTATTCTATTACAAATATTCAAGTAATGGTAAGGAAATATTTACTTAGCAAATAGATGTATTAATTAGTAGCTTATTCTACTACAACTATTCAAATAATATTCACATAATATTCCATCTAGAAAAAAATGAAATAAAAAGGACATGTTTTCTTAAGATAGTCCTACCATCTAAACAAAAAAATTATTTAAACTAATGGAACCCATAGCAAATGAGGTTAATACAAGAGCAAATGAGAGGGGACTAGAAGGTAGTTATCTTCCAAACCTTCTAACAAACTTCTAGAGATGGATAATCATGTCCAGTGGTTTTGCACACCTCCAACACTTGCTATCTCATGTTTAAAATGCATGTAAACCCTCTGTGGTTACTAATTACCATCTATAGTTATACATTAACAACAACATGCAAGCCATTTCTTCCCAAGACTTTCTTAATTGTCAATGTTGACAATAATCCCCATCTAAGGACACAAACATTTTTTATTTTTTTGTGATAATGCATGCAAACACAACTTGTTGTAATTGATGCATGTGCATTTCATTTGTTTAAATTATGGATGGACCTTGAGTTTGGCACTCAAGTATTTCATTAAAAGTTGGACATGGTTATTGACTTTCAAGGATTTTTTTTCCTATGCATGATTCCTTTAGCATGCATTAGTAGATCTTGGTGCTAGAAGTTGTGTTTCTTACAACTTGGTGAAAATGGGCACCTATACATCCCGTCCACATTCCTAGCAATGAAAATGCTAGAATTGCTTTTGTACATTGTCTTGATCATGTACATTTTGATCTCTTTTGACTCAAAGTTAGTAGTGTTGTTGAACTTGGGTTTTTAGGAGGAGGATGACATATTGTTACATAACATTATGCAAAACACATGGCATCTATGACTACATTTTTGTAATCATATAATTAATCAAGACCCATTGTTTATGTTGTGGCATGACTGCAACCACTTGAAAATTAATTAATTAAAAAAATTCCCACCCATGATTATCTAGTTGTATAGTCATGTCCAATGCCATGTGTTTTTTTGTATTTTAGTCATGGAGGACACAAGTTTCCAATTCAATTATGTAATTGTGGAAGGCAATGTAATTTGTGAGGTTTGAACCTTTCATTTCTTTCATACCAATGCAAGGTCTTAACCATCCAACTAGCAACCACCAACTGCAACATGTGACAACAATTGTGATAATTTTTTTATAAACATGATTATTTTCAATTTCATACCTTATTATATAATTGTATAAACATATATTCTTAGGTAAATATATAATTCAATATTTTCATAATGAAGTTATTTACAAATGTTTGATTGAATAATTATAACCTATTCAATTTCAAAATTTGAATGCTTATAATTTCATAACTATAGTTAGTCTCACTATCTTAAAATTATGGTGTTTTAACCTTCATAATTCTATTGATTAAATTAAATGTCAACTTTAATCAAATGATTTTCAAATTCCAATTTTTTTAGCAATGAAACTTAAATATAAAACTTGAATTTATTTTTTATGATCCAAATATCATGATTATAAATTTTTTTTTTAAAAAAAAGTTCCAAGTTTTGCATTAAAACATTGGTAAATAATTCTAATCCAAAAGTTATAATTTAATGTTTTCAATTTTAATGATTTACTTATTTGAATTCCTAAGTATGTTATTTATTAATTTTATGTTTGATTTAGTAATTAAAAATATACTCAATATGGCACATCCCTAAATTCAATTTTTGTTTAGCTTTATATTTGAAATGGATTAAATGTTTAATCTAATCTTAATTCAATTTTAAAGCCATATTTTCACCCTTTTATTTTGTTTTGCTTTGGTCAAATAAGGTCAATATATGATCAAAGTTCAAATTATCTTAATCATGTGTCATGTTGATGACTAGAGACAAATGACCTCAGTCATACATGCCATCCATGACTAAAGGTGATTGATTGTGATGCACATGACTATATCAAATGGCACATTGACTACATGATTAAGATTGGGAGGTAGTTGCAAAATTTCCTTGTCATGGATGCTAGGTTTTGGCATAGTGCAACCAAAATCCACATACATGAAAAATAATCAATCCTTTATGAACATTTTTCACATTGCAACCACCTTTAGGATAACACACAATGCACATCATATTCTCTTCTACATGCTTAAACTTTTGTTTAAAAAAACATTGCAAATAACTCCATGCTTGTGAACACCATTTGTGCACTCCTCTACAACACAAGTCAAATCACAAGGAAGATGACAATAGAAAAAAAACATAACAAAAAATATGAATTCACAAAAAGATAGAGCTCAATGGATCACAAACATAATAGAGAGATCAAGATCATCTTCAACATATATACAAAATCATTGTTCATCTTCTTTCACAACATTTTTGAACACACAAGTTCTTTTCTTCTTTTTCAATATCATACAAACTCAAACCCTCATTTAAAAGTTAGTTGCAAGGAACAAGACTATAATTTTTTTGTGCCATTCAAATCAAGCTCCAAACTTGATAAGCCAAAACCAAAAGAATGTGAATGAATGGAAGGAAGGAAGAAGGCACAAAATGTAAAGCCCCAAGGAGTAAAAATGTTCTACTCTTTTTCCCAATGCAAAACTAACTTTGAGCATGTATTCCTCCATTGATGTGTTCTCTAATCAACACAAATGGTGATAATGGATTGCCTGATTATAACAATGTTGCAAAAGAATGATGATCAAGTGACAAATTTTGCTAGTTTTTTAAGTTTTTTATAATTTAACAATTTCCAATGATTTCATGTACATTAAGATCGCCCTATTTTTTTCAATGGGCTAGGAAAAATTGCTAAATTACTATATTTGGTTCTTGTGTAAGACAAATGAGTAGCCATAAATAAAAGAAGGATCTTTAAGAGTTTGTCCTTGATTATTGGTTTATTGTTAAATTTGGCTAAAACTAGATAAATGGGGTCATTCATGATTGGGGTTCCAAAAAAGAACATTTTATTTCTAAAGGATTGCAAAGCCCAACTTTGGGTTTTTATTTTATTTAGATTACGACAATTGTAGGGGATTGTTGTATGCCAATAGATAAAATGATGTCTTGTTAAATTAATAAAAAGACCTTAAAATATTTTGCATATTATGTAAATGCCTTTTTGAGCCCTTCAAAGAAACTATATTAGTTGTCTTAGTTACATTTCTAGAAAATAGGAATGTATAAAATCATGCAATCCATTTCAAACTTTTTGTATAAGAAAAACATGTTTCCTTCTATGCAAATACATGTTCATTAAGTGAACATGATAAGAAAAAAAATCATACCAAAATATCAAAGCCTTGAAATTTTGAACCAAAAAGTCGCAACTCTTCATTTTTCTTTCCTACCATTTGTTTAATTGTTTATATTCCTTAGGCACATAATTTCTAGCTCCAAGCATAGGTCACATGCAAAAAATAATTATGTAAAAAAACATGTTTGATTGTCCATAAAAGTTGATTTTGGCATTTAATTTAATTTTTTTGTAAATCAAAATATCAATGCACAATTATGTGGGACACATGAAAAGTCACCACTAGCACCAACGGTTTTTTTTTGGGAAAAATTTCATTATTTTTGGACAAAGAAACTGGGAAATTTCTGGATTTTTTTTTTCTAGTGCAAATTTGATTAATTTTGCTAGTTTTTTGTTCAAATTTGCCAAATTTTTTATAGAAAAAAAGGAGAAAAAACACTAACTAGCACATGAATTATGTTATTTTGGACTATTAAAAATTTCTAATTCTAATTTTTTCCATGTAGATATTATTTGTCAAAATTAGCCCTAAAAAAAATCTTATAGTCCCTATTCTTTGTTTTAGATTCCCAACCACGAGCCCAAATATACATTAGTATGGTTACCAAGGGGTCTACATCTTCAAGTACGGATGATGGCTAGTTAAGATGCATTAAAAAATACCTAGGAAAAATAGCATTTAAAAACATTCATAATTTTGGTGACATCTCATTAATGTAACAATCATGAGAGATATTGTCCATATATGTTTGGATACTAAAATATGTGGTCTTGACACATGAGATTTACAACCTTTTCATTATGTTAAAGCCCACACTAAATTGTAGTACACAATGAAAAAGGTGACAAAGAAAAATGGGTGAAAAGGCAAATCAATCAACTGAATTTCCAATGAGGACAGTCGTCACATGCCAACCCTATCCACACTAGGCAAGGACCACTTCAAACACCACATAAAACCTTAATTTGAACCTAACTAGTGTTGTATTGGTATAGAGGGTGCAACTTGGGTACCTATATAATATTGGACGAAATATCAATAATGAAAAAAAACCAATCAAATTTTACTTGGGGCAATTGCAACCTAAAACCAATCCTAGTTTAATATGGGACCAAAGGTAATGCCATGTATATATTTGCCTTTTTCCAGTGTCAACATTATACCTACTATATATACCATGAAAGAAATAGCCTTTGACTTAATAAGAATATTGGATTGGTATGAAAGTTTTTAAAACTACACAACACTAATATCTGCCAAGTATAACAAAGACCCCCCATATCAAGAGCTTTAAACCAAGGCCACTCCACCAATGCACTAAACAACATGTTTTAAATGAAGAACAATGAAAATTGCTTGTTTTTAGTGAAAGTAGATTCAGTGCCAATTAGTTTTGGAACCCACCCCTTCAAATCCTTGTAGTTGATCAGGTTTCCATCATTTCTAGATTTGGAATTTTAGGTGTATTGAATTTGGAATGTCCCATTTTTAAAAGGTGAAACTTGTACAATTTTGGAACTAAGATGAATGATTCATGTGGCTTGGAATTGAGGGACGTATATTACCAATTAAAACAACAATTGATTTACAACCCCAACTTTAGAGCCATGCCATTGCCATTTATTTTTTTAAATTAATGAGCCATTAAATATTACTATTATTATTGTTGATTAAAAAAATAAATTGACAATAATTTATTAGTGCTAAGTAGGTAATATGTGGTACATAAGTAGACCTACCTGCCTTACCTTACCATACACGACTTAAGCTAGCCTTGTTAACTAGGCATGTGAATAGGTTGTAAGTATGAAGAATTGAAGCCATCACATACAAAATAAAATGAGCTATCTTTAACCACAATGTTGCAAAAGGTCATAATGTCTTTGTCAATATATTCATTTGACATGTTTATTCCAAATCTTGGGACATAAATAAATATGGGTAAATAATAGGTAGGTAGGTGGGTAGGTTAAGCTAGGCTAGCTAGGTGGGTGGATAAATAGTTATTTAAGCTACACTTGTCCTACTCACCCACCCACCACTCACACACCCACATACCTACCTAACCTACCAACTAGCTACCTTAGTAGCTAAGCATAGTCTAGTTGTTATATTATAATAATTATATAATCATTACATAAGTTAGAAATATTTATATTATCATTAAATTATAATTATTAACTACTAATGTATTATTTTCCCATCTAATAAAAAGGTAGGCTAACTATTTCTTGGAAGGTATGTGGTTGATTTGATTGAATGTCAAATTATTATGGCCAATTTTATTAAACCTTGACCATTTTGATTGACATTATTGACATTCTTTTTCTTTTTTCTTTTTGAATTAGATGTTTGAATTGACATTTAATGAAAAGGTCACCTTAATCAAATAACTACATGTATATTTCATGCCTCAAGATTCTAGTGAATGTGAGCACAGTTTTTGGTCAATGTAAACATTTTAGTCAAGTTGAACCTAGTAAAAAGTTGTGATTTCTTATAATGAATGAAATTATATATATATAAATTGGGCAATCTTTTAGAGGGATTCTAATTTTTGAATGTGCCATTTACAACACAACCCATGCAACTAATTTCATTGGAGAATATTCATCAAAAAATGGTCAATAAAAAAAGATGATGTGATACTAAGGTTTTTCCCATGGAGATGTTGGGTTGGAGATGATAGCTGCAAACTAAAGTAGGTCATTTCTTGTGACACTCTAGTTGTCTACAAGGTATAACAATGGGTGAAAACATGGTATAATGAATCAATGACACAAACATTAAAGTCATTTTTTAATGATTTCATTTGACATGTGACATTCACGTGTTGGTATATTGTCGTAAATTTTGTATTTTTATACCCAATTTACAACTTGTGCTACATATAACTATTTTTTGACTACATATTGATCCTCTATCATACATATGATGCATCCATGTTAGTTATCACCTAAAACCAAATAACTTTTATTCAATACATATTTTCAAAATTTGTAAATTTTAGAATCAAAAGCATGTTCAAATCAAAATGTGATGTAAACATGAATTTCACCCATTTCAATTTGTATTGTTTTGCTAATCATCAATATGAAGATCCTCTTCAATTTTGACAAGGAATTGTGCACATTTGATACCAAAAAGGATATTGTTTGGAAAAAGATTGTCCACACCATTTAGTGGCTCCTTTTATTATGTTGACACCCCAATATGCCAATTGTTTCAAGTGGTTTTAGATCATCAACTTGAATAAAAACATAGACATAATAGTATTATACAACAAATATACATAAATGATGGACATTTGAAATGAAAATATATGGATTGTTATTGCATCTTGCACTTTTGTTTATCATTTTCATTTCAAAAATCTTATAGGGACTTAGCCTATGATACATTAAAGTTCGAAAAATAAATTAAAAGACTTTGCTAGAATAACCTTGACCAAAAAATAGTTATGAACTTTTGGATGACTATATTTAAAATTTATTTTTCAAAAATTTCCATTTGTGTCATTTTTTGTGGATTTTGTTTTCTTTTAACATGTATCTTAAAGTGATGTGTAGGTAGGTTGCTCTTTCAATGGATCGAATTTGTCCAATTTCCATCACATCGTGATTCCCATTCCATGACATATGTCTAAAATATACCTCAAAATGTGTTGCATTTAATTTCAAGTTTCACACTTGGTGTTTGGGATTTATATTTTGATTTTAAAAAAATGTTATCAATATTGTTCGAAAGAATAAATTTAAAAGATGAAATTCAAGGAATAATGGGTATATTTATGGTATATGCACTATAATAAAACTTGTTTCTTATTTTAGACTACACTAGTCTTTGGTTTGAATTAGCCAACTAAAAAATGTTTGAAATAAAAATTAAAAAAAAACCCACCTGATTTTCTCACCATCTTTTATTTGAAAATGATTGGTTATCAAAATTTTAATTTATCACATATTTATGATCATTGCCCTAAAAAAACTTATTTGTGATCTGATAATTATCAAACTCTTTACATGGCTCATAATTGTTTAAACTTTAATGAATTTGTAGCAATTTCTTCTACTTGCTGTTGGGATTCTTCATCAAATATGATGATTAGAATCATGAATATTGAAATAGCTGTAGACAATAGATGCATGCCATTTCAAGAATACAGGGCATGAAGTTGATGGTGTGGGGAGTCTTGGATAACCTCATGTTAGAAATGAAAACTAAGTGTCCTTAATGGTTGCCCTTTGACTCCAAATCTTGAGACATGGGTCAATCTATTAAAAGAACTACTAGCCCTGCAAGTCGGAAGTTGCACACTAAAATACCCATAGACGATCACATGACTCACTAACCGAGATGAGTAACCTTCCTTACTAGTTTTGGCTCATAGGAAAATTTTAATTCTTGGCAAAATTCTAGAACACTATTACGCCAATACATTCATAGATGCACAATCATCAATATCCATTGAAAATGATCATTTTATGAAGTAAAGAGACAAAAGATGTTTGCATAGGGTAAAGTCCCATGGTGGGACATTCCCAGAATAAGGGGGGACCTAAGAGAAGGTGATGATAGTCCAACCCCACATTTGAAGAATTTCCCCAATTGTTCATACATAATTTGGTTTGAAAATGTTTCGTCTAAACAGATGTAGATCATGACATGAAGAGGAGTATGAGGAATGTTCATGCAAACAAGGTGCCCTCTGAGTACACTAATGAACTTATCATGGGTCTTTACATGTAGGTTAAGGCTTCCTATGGAATGTATGGGGTGGAGGGTAAGACCAAAGGAGTGAGTCATTACTGAATCATCGTAAAGCCCTTGGAAACCCTGGGCATACCTGAAATAAAGAGCCTTCTCTCAGTTGCCACCTTGGAAGTGCGCCCTGCTCCTCGGGTATTGGCCTACGCTTGACATTGGCCCACTACAAGGGCCTTAAAAAGTTGGGTGGCCATTTGTTGCACAAGCCCTAGGGCACTAAAAAGATGGATCCTACTCTTACACCAAAAAGCCCTAGGGTAGTGAAGAAGTCGGCCCTTTAACACTGGAAAGACTTGGAGTGTCTTTAGACACATCCACATAATGACCTGTAAACTAGTGGGGCTGTAAATATGCCCAGCGCCCAGAGATAAAATGCCCAATAGGGCTGGTGAAGGGAAATGACTGTTTTTGATTGGCCCAGGTGAAGACATTTAAATAGTCTTTTCACTTTATTTTGTTCACTTTCTCTTGTTTAAGTTCATATATAGGTGGGGATGGGGAATAAATAACAATGTATGTTGGATGTGATAAACACCTATAGAGGCCCAATTAAGGGGTATGGGTAGAGATGCTCTCAGGTCAAGGCAGTAAACTATGCAATTAAAGTGTCACATAACGTGGACTAGGGGTCAAATTCCTTGGTGTAAACAATTTAAAAGGCTGATTTTCCTATAAATAATGCAGAGTCTTAGGGAAGAATCTTACAATTTAAGAAGCCTGGAAAAAAGGTAGTAGAATACATCAAATCTTTTTTTATTAGAGGAGGTTAGGGTGAACCAGCACCCTTATTCTCATATTTCTTTAATGTTTAAAAGCAGCCCCAAACAACTTTGGGACATTTACCATGTAATAATGTTAAGTGCTGGTTCGCCCAAAGCATTCAGGGGAGAGGAAACCAAGCTTCCACAAAAGGCTAAATATGAGAAAAGAGAATGTGAGATGATTGCTTTAGGCCAAAGGACAAAAGACATGCCATGACTCAAACACCTTCCTCTAGGCAAGTGGCACCTTTTTCTAAAGAAACACTTGCTTTTTTTTGTAGAGGTTAGACCACTCTAGGTTACTAGGTGACAAGTCCCTAGTCCCTACCAAAATGGGCAAAAACTCTGAAAACACTACTTTCTATGTTTCCATTATTTTCTCACAAACACAACTATGATGGGATCCACCTTAGATGTAACCAGTTTTGGGGTGTCTCTATTTAGGTTGTATGCTACCTAGCCTAGCCTAATATACATAGGTAATATATTATATATATTAAGTGTACTAGCGTAGGGATACTAGCCAGGTATAATATTAGCCTAGGTATATAGTATGTTAGACTATTATACCTAGTACCTAGCAAGCTAGGCTACCTAGCCTAAGCTAATATACATAGGTAATATATTAAGTAGATGGATGATCATACGTTGTGGTTGTTAGATGTTGAGTGTACATATTTCAAGCTTTGTGTAACACGTACAAGTATATAAAGCTAGTTAGGATGTGCAAAGGTGTACATGTGCTCCAATGGTGTTCATATATCCCAGTGAATGTATTAAAATGACATGTATGTAATGCTAGACTTGTGTTGGACTTCAATAAATTGCATAGTTGGTCATATTGCACAATGAGAATACACATGCAATCCACTATATGGGACAAAAGAAAAAAGAAAAAAATTATGATTTAGTTAGAATAAATATTTGTCAAATGAAATCATCCACACAACATCCACTATAATGAAAGTATAATGATTTGTTCCACCCATATGCCCTACACAAGGCATGGGTAACCAAGACTTCCACCCAACAACCAATTGGGTGTAATCATGTTTGGTTTAGGATGTAGTTTCTAGTTATGTTGTTGTTAGTTGCACAAACATTATATGCTAACTTTTAATTTCTGTGTTACTGCACTATAACTTAGTTTACACATGATGTAGGTATAATCTTCAAATCATTTCTTGCATGATTAATTATCATCTGTCACCTTTGTTACATTTAAAAATCTTCATGACTTGATCTAGTATTACTAGGATGACGACTTCATACATATTTAGAGTTTTGTCCATCTTCTCCTCCTTTGTACAATAGTATGTTAATGTGTTTTTAGTTTTGTGTGTAGAGCGTTGGGGAAACATTAGGATATGTTGGGTTTTGTTCAACAAGGGATGTAAAAAAAAACAACTAGGGACAACAATAAGATATAAATCCAAACCAAAAGAATTAAATTTTGGTAGACATATATTAAAAATTTAGCATTGTTGAGGACATTAAGATGTTTTCGAAACATAATACTTAGCCTAAGGGCACATTCATGAATTAAAGAGCCAACATCCATCTTTAAGAAGTCTTTAGTTAGTGCTTAAATAGTCCCAAAAAAACTACATGGCAATTTGGGATTAGTTGAATGGTATTTAAATAATGCTTAAATATTGGTTTAAAATTATTTCTTAGCACTATAAAAAATGGTTATAGTGCTTAATTATTTTTTTTTGATATTTTAAATTCATTTAATTTTTTTTCAATTTCATATAAATGTTACATTGATATGTTGAAAACATTGTTGTATAAATTTATTGAACATTCATAAAACTTCAGGCACGATTTTAATTACTTAAACCTAAGTAATGCTTACATATCAAGTGATTCCTTAATTCATGAATGTACCTTAGGGATGTTCTTTTGGTAACCCTGGTTGTGGTTGAGTTGTTACAAGTGGTTTTGGTTTAAAATTTGAAATATCAAGAGCTTTTGTGTGTTTTTTGTGGATTGATCATAATGCAATGTTAATCTTACTACTACTCATTGTTTGTGTGCAATATGCAAGAGTTCATTGACCCTACAATTGTTCATGAGTTGCAAGCAAACCAAGATGAAATTCTTGTTTTTCCTACTTATTGATTCCCTACTTTGGGTGACTTGATTATGGCCTCAAATAAAGTAATGAACAATGTTTGTTCTGTAGCTTTGAACTCATGACAAATGATATTCATTTCATTGTGGCACAAGTTATATATCTTTCACACATATAAAAAATAATATTTAGTTTATTTTTAAAGTTTTTTTGGGCTCTAGGGGCAAACATAATAAAAAGATTCACCTAAAGTGTAACTAGTGGTTGATTTTACATGTTTTTAAGTGGCACATCAAATTAATGTTGAAAATATTTTATGTAATTATACAACAATATTTTTATTAATACATTAGGGGATCATTTGAAATGACTAAAATGAACATAGAATACCCAAAAACACTTTCAAAAAAGTATAACCAATGTTTTTTTTATCATTTAATGGACTTTAAAAAAGATTTGGAAAGATTTGGAAATGACATATAATTGTTGAAAATTTTAAATATCAACTTGAATGTAATAGTATAGTGAAAAAAAAAAACATTAATTATTTTTTCCAAATATTTCAAGAATATTCTTAACCAAACATAAGACAAAATGGGTGGGTGTGAATCATTTTAACATGTTTGGACACTCTTGCATGAAGATGATTAAAAAAAAAGGGTTTACAAGATCAAATTTAATCATGGGTTTTAAATGTGCAAAGTTACTACAAATTGACTATATATCATCATTGTTGTAATATTGAATAAACATATTTGTGGTGTGCCATGACATCCATGTGTTTTCATGTTTTGCTTATGTAAACAATATGTTGGCACAATGTTTGAAATGACATGCATGTGAATGACTATGCCATTGCTTGTCATGAATCATATTTGGGCTTGGTAATGGCCTAGAGTTCCCATTTTTTTATAATAATGACTTGGATGTGGATGAGTATTGAAGTTGTGTCATTACTTTGATTAAATGTTTGTAATCCATAATTAGCTATATGATTAGAAGCTAATTAAAGCACAAAGAAAAGGACAACATCTAGTTTTTTCCTTCCCTTGTGTTCATTTTCTTTTTCTCATGTTGTTTGTTATTGTTGTTCCTTCTTACAAGTTGATATTTTTGTGCATTTAATTTTAACAACTGAAAATTATGGATTTTGAAAATGTGGCCTTGACAAAAGTTGTTGATATTTATGTGATAGAGGGCATGAATGCATAATATATATGATATAAAATTATTTTTTTAATCAAAAAATATTTATATCTAACATTCAGTGTTAAATTGGGTGTCCAAAATACAAAAGTTTAAGTTATAAACCAATGTAGAATGACACATATCATGTGTAGTGCTTGGAAAAGGACTTTACCTTGGCGCCTTAGGCTCCCATGATTGTGTTTTCACCCACCAATTATGGGAATCATGTTGTGATGGTGTAGTTGAAATTTAATGGGTTTTAATCTAGGTGGGTGGGTGGGATTCATGATTTGACCATTGATCTTTTCATGAAAAAAAAGGGGCTAATGTGGGTAACCAATTATTTCATTTTGATAGTTTTTTCAATTTTACCAAAATAGATTATATTTGGACTTATTTTTATTGTTGTTTGATGAGTATGTGATTTTTTTTTTGTTGATACTTGCTAATTTTGGTTTTCCTAATAAATATTGAGGAAACAAGTTGTTGAAGAAAATTTCTTCCAAATTTTTGGAAGTTTTTTGGGTGGGGCCAATAATGAGAAATGTGAGCACTTTTTGGTTCATTGATTGGTCCCAAGTCATTGCTTGTTTGGGGGCCAATAGGTTCATGTGTAAAGCCATTGAGGCCATATGTTTTCATTTTTTTTTCTTGATATCATTTTCCCTCTCATCTTTGCTTCCTTTTTCAAACTAAACCTTAAAATGTAGACCACCATGGATGAACATAGACACAAGATTCCTCTACCTTTGGGTTTTTTCATGGTGATTTGACATGTTATTACTAGTGTTGGGCAGTTTTCATTTTTTTTCGAGAACCACCGGTTTCAGTTTTTTACGCTTTTATGTGAAAACCAGATTAAAAAAAAAAGTTAGTGTTGAAGAGAATTGACTTGGTTTTCAATATTTTAAAATATATATTATAATCTAATTTTCAAGGTATTTGGTTTTCATTCATTTGAGAACAATCGGTTTTCAAAACTAGTTTTCACAAATCTGGTTTTCAATTTTTAAAAACAAATCCTACCTACTTCATAAAATGAGCTTGCTTTGACCTTGCTTGGGGCCCTTCTTTCAAGCTCTAACTCACTGTTGTAAAGTAATGAAATTTTCTTAAATATGGTATAAAATGTTGAAAGCAATTGAATGCATTTGGTTTGAAAATGTTTATAGTTGTATAACTAGCATTGCTAGTGAATGGTACTAATTAGTTGAAGGCGATCAAGAAAAAACAAACAAGATGAAGTTTAGAATTTGAGCCATTGAACTCCATTTAAGTCCATTGTACTTTTTTCATTGGGTTTTAGAAATCTCATCCTCTTTATGATTTTATGACTATTTTTTCTTTACTTTATGGAAATTTCTACTACCTATTGGGATGATAACTGAACTTGGGTTTAGTCCACATGGGAACCCATGTTTTAGTTTTAAAAAAAAAATCATTGAGACCAATTCTTATGGGAATCAATTTTTTTATTCTTGGAAAATTTATGAGTTGGTTTTCAATTTGATTTTCATCAAATGTGATACATGATAGTTTTCAATTTGAGAATCAAATTGAAAACTAAAATGAGAACTGGGCCCCCCTAGCCCAACATTGGTTATTATTGTAGTTGTAACATTGTGTTTCATGAACATTATAGTGGCAATGATGATGATGGTTATTTTCATTATGGAAGCAAATGGAGTTGCAATTTTTTTTTGGTATGGAACTATGAGTGAGCAAGTGGTTTCAGGGAAAGGCAACTTTTGGGGAGTGACTAGCGAAGATGTTCAAACAATGAATAAAGGTAATCCCATAATTTTTAAATTATTTGTCTAGTATTGTAGTTTCATCATTGGGTAGGGCAAATTCTTGCATGTATTCATGCATTCTAGTTGAAACATGAGTAGGCATCGACCTATTTCATTTAGGTAATGGCAACAGCTAACAAATGTGTGATGAAGTGTATGGAATGGCTAAAAGCATTACATCTATCATTGTAAGAAGAATGAAAAATGAGTTTTAAGAAGATGAGGAAATTGAAGAGGCATTGTAATGAAAGAAAAACAAAGAAATAAAAATAAAAATAAAGTTGTTGCAAGTCACACAAGTTCATGAGTTATTAACCAACACATTTTATGAAACAAAATTAAAACATGAAGGTATAGTGTTTTTCACAACTACACCATCTGATTTTGAATTAGAATAGGTTTCATGGATCTATAACTTATTTATGAATCAATCCATTTGATGAGTAATTCTTTCCAATAGAACATTGGTTTTTCAAAAAAATTCACCATGGTGGTATTGTTTTCCACAATTTTGGTGTATTAACCAATTGTTTGTTCATGAAATATTTTCTTACTGCTTTTAGTTGTAGATTGTGATGTTGCCTTTGAAGTTGGTTGTTTTTCTAGCAATTCACTATTATTTTCAAATTGAGGCAATCTTGTGTCATTGGCAAATGTAGTGACATGTTTCATTATGATATCTACTTGATGCCACCATTGATCAATGGATTCATAAAACTTGCATTCATGCCTTTCCTTTCGTGAAATGCCATTTGCTAATTTGTTAGTTTTGTATTGCATTGAACTTCTTTTTGCATTGTTCAACTACATTTATAATTTAGGAATTGCTGTGACAATGTGAGGATGTACTTCAGCCATAAATCAACCTTTAGACATTGAAATTGAAAATTAAAAATGTTAATATGTGGGCCCTATGTTGTTTAAAAGTCACAATTCTAGTCCATGGGTTGATTTAGCTTTGAAATGGTGCAAAAAAAAATTTATAAGAAAATTCTAGTGCTTGAAATTGTACAAGAAAAAAAATTTACTTTATTACACTTTGAATGTATTGGCTTGATGATTAGGCTCCTTCTCCCCCCCCCAATGAAGG
>Ga0209208_10006099_pt1 | contig 16645 bp, 10 predicted proteins | sample S1TSphfallax_3_FD_187694 | JGI IMG/M metagenome (GOLD analysis project Ga0209208, IMG submission 187694) | Host-associated microbial communities from peat moss isolated from Minnesota, USA - S1T2_Fd - Sphagnum fallax MG (SPAdes) (version 2) | ecosystem: Host-associated > Plants > Peat moss >...
AATTTGAATGTGTTTTGGGGGTTTTTAGTTTTTACCATGGTAGTCAGAAGCCTATTTAGTTGGATTTGCCTATTAAAAAAATATGAAAAAGAAAAAAAAAAAAAAAAACATCATTACATAGTTTTGGGTACCCTAGTTTTGAACCCATGTATAGAAATGTGACAATTTCTAAAGATTTTTTTTAAAAAATCAATTTTAGATTATTTGTTTTCAAAAATTCATTGAATTTGTGATAAATTGTATATAAATTTGACAACAGTGCGAAATTTTGCACAAAAAATGAAGGCCAGTCCCACCTCAGAAAAAGCCTGAAACCCGTGACCCATCCAAACCCATTACAATCATATGCAACAAGTGAACTTCAATTGCCAATAAAACTTTTGTTCCTGTATGTTGAGAGTTTGAGAGATGACAATTGAGAACAAAAAAGAATTGGGACACATTGGAAAGCATGAAAAGACAAAAACAAATAAATTAAAAAAACACCAACAATAGACTAGGAATCCATTTATCAACATGGCAGTTGAAAAGACAAAACAAATGCAACAATTTGCTCTCACAGACAAAACAAACAACATGAGAATTTTGTGACAATTTGCTCTGAAAGATGTGCTCATTGTAAGACATTAAACATCCCCTTATGAACTTTGCAGTTCACAAGCAAGCACATTGATGTTTATCGTGCTTCAATGTTGCATTTATCACAAAGCACAGTAAATGCAACATTGTTGTTTAGATGACAACAACAACCAAAAAAACATGAGTAAATTGTTATTTCCCAACATTTATATTGGTATTTTGTATCATGTGTTTTGCATTTAAAAGACAAAAAGCTAGAAGACCCTAATTGCATGTCCCATTTGGCTAATACCTAAATAGCCATATACTCTCAAAAAAATTTAATCCGAATTTGATCACCCTATTAAACCAAAAACTATTGGAGTTGATTTTTAAAATTTTAAACAAAATCCAAATCACCTCAATATATTAATTGACAAAGTATTTATTTACCATTCAAAGCATTTCTTGTCCCAACTTGTCATATATTTAGTCTACGATTTTGAATTTAGAAGTTTATGGGAAATGGTGTTGAAGTTCAAGTAGCAATAGTAATGCATAATTCAACAAAATGGATTAATGATAAAAAAATTTAATTACAGGTTTTAAAAATGAACCATTATTATAACAATTACAAAATATGCAATTGATTAGAGTTGCAAGTTCCAATATACTCAAACTCTGGGGAGATGACGATAAAAATATGAATTTATGAAGTAATACTATTTTCAACCATTTGAAAAGTAACTCATGTTCTATGCGGAGTTGGTTTGATCAGGTTCTTAATATGTTCCCAGGTTCCCAATGTGTTCCCCAAGGGTGTTCCCAATAGCACCTCGCTTTAATCCCATATGTTTTGCCCAAAGTCCTCCCCTTCTCACCTATGTAGCTGGGCCAAAGAGGAAGGCACTTCATCTTTCCATGTAATCTTCTGTTTTTGTGAGTCTTAATAGTCTGAACTTTTTTTTGGCAAAGGGCCAATCAAATTGGCACATTGGGAAAAAAGAAGTTGGACTTGTGAGGCATGCCCAACTAATTAATATGAAACACAATAAGACAATGCTCTTGTTACTAAAAACGTGAATCTTAAATAATTCTCATTTAACAACCCTCATTACACCAAACTTCACATTGAAATTTGGATTCATCTTCAGGTGCAAACTCAATTGATAACTCAATTTCAATTTGAACAATTGCTTGCCACTTGTGTACTCAATTGAGAGGTGATTTGTCAAGTTTCACACTCTCAAGAAGCACTTGGATGTGTGCTGGCTTGGTCCATATTATATCTCTAGTGCATCTCTATCCATGTTTTGCAATTCAATCCAGTCCTTCACTTTCTACCTAGTAAACAATCAGCATAAAATCAATCATTATATTTGATTTAAGAAGCAACCCACCTTGTTCAAAGAAAGAAATTTGGGTTCTTTGGGGAGAAGAAATGAACTGAATTTCCAACAATTTTCTCTTTATTGAAACTATAGAGATCACCTTCTTGTCCTTCATCCTCTATTGCATACTAGCAAAGCCTTTAAAAAGCTCAGACACTTTGAGATCGCCCTAACAAAACCCCACAAGATGTCACCATGGTTTTTTCAACATAAACCCTCGTTCAGCTTACAGCAAGCCCGAACTATTAGTGTCATAGCCAAGTTCCATAAAACATCTACATGAGTTCAACATGAATCCAAAAACAATGCATGCCAATTGAAGGATGCCATGCTGAATGACTTGTGATTTGAATAAGTGCATCTGATTGAGGTTTTGCAGGATCAAATTCAAACCTCTTCAAATTGATCCCCATTGAAACCATTGATGATTTGTTAACAGGTAGCCAAGCTTGTAGGTCAAGGTAGCTTTTTGAGATCAGTAAGAACTTTGAACATGCCCTCCTCCACTTGAAGATCCTGACTTGGAAGACCACAGAATGGGGCATCTTGAACATGTTAGATCTTTCATTGGTGGAGGATGTGAAACTCACTAGAGCTTTGAAAAATGGATCCCTGTTGCATGGTTGTCCTTTAAATATGGCTAATGAAGAGGATTGGGGATTTGCAAACAAATAACCCATTTTGGCTAACCCTTGTGTTGTGAACTTGGTAGTGGATGATGTTCATTATACTTAATCCTTGCAAAAGAAGAACCCATTTTGGCTAACCCATGTTGTGTTTGTGACTTGGTAGTAGATGTGTATGATACTTGATCCCACCTTTTGATTGGGTTTGGTCTTTGCTAACTAGCAAAATTTGTGCTAGTTCTCCTTTAGGCCACACATCTGTTCACACCCCAAAGAAAACCTCAAGTATTCTATTTTGTTTTTGCTATCAGGACCCACAAGTAAAAATGCCTTAGCTGTGAAGTCAACATTGAGAGTATAGTTCATTACCTTTGTCTTTCTGTGATGCCAATTCCATTGAGGTAGGCCAAGAAAGAGCTTGATATCTTCTTGTTCTTAGCCACTTGAGTCTTCATTCCTTTACCACTGCAAACAGCTCACCCTAGGATACCTTTGTACTTTGTACCCATTGAATTGATCAACGTCAACTAGGATATCAACCAGTCACTACAGAAGAAAGAAGCTTTGCAAAAATATTCCCAACACCAAACACCCACAATTTGATTCTTTGGCATAGCTTGAAGGCGACAAAACAAGTACATATTTGGTCACACATGTTGGTTGATTGCATTCCTCCAAGCCCAATGCTATCTGGCCATGATTCTAGCACTTGTCTCAGCACATTGGCCACAACTTGTAGGTTGAGGAAATTTGATATAGCTGACCCTTTTATCTGGATAGGCTTGAAATATGCTTTTAACATGAGTCAATACAAGCAAAACATTGAGTCAATGACAATGTAACAAGTGAAAGTTCACATTGCTGTCTCTTTGCTTGAAGTTGGCACATATGAACCAACCACCAATATATTCATCATGGGAGTGCTCACATTGCTCTCTCTTTGTTTGGAGTTGCCACAACTGTACCAACAGGCAATATATTCATCATTAAGCACTTGTCACCACCATACCAAGCAATTAACCACTTTTGAAAAAGATCAATCTCTAATAACTAAACATCACATTCATGTTGGATGTATATGTTCACATTCTTAAACATGTTTCACAAATTGTTAATACCGGTTTGGTAATGCTTGCTCACATTGTCAAAATTGATTGGTGCAATCAAAGCCTCAATCAGCTAAAAATTGTAACCACCCACAAAATGTTCAAAAGCCTTTACAGTTTACAGTTTGCTCTTTTACCTGAAAAAACTTGTCAGCTCATCAACCATCCACAGAAAGACTACCCGATTTGAGCAAAGAAAACCCATAATGCTCATTATGATGCATCAGAGATCAAAAATACAAATTTACAGCTAAAACACAATCACCACCCAAAACATAAAAATATACATAGTTCAACTGCTACATGCTGAGAGGTCCACATAAAATCAATCCTCTGTCACGCGTCTATTTTTAACCATGTTCACTGCACACCTCATCTATTTGAGTTTCAAGGAAACCCGATTTTGCTGCCACACTTAGGCAAACGAGATATAGATTGTTCCAGAAATCACTGAGGATCCCAAAAAAAAGTTAAGACATCAAAATTTCAGCTAGCGCCAGATCGTTCCAATTATCACTCATCATGATCTGCTTTTGCCCATCTGCAAAAGAATCTTGAAGAGAAGACAATAGTTTCTAAACAATGCAGTGTAGGAAAAAAAGAAAAAAGAAAGAGTTGTCTCTCACCCAAGAATTCCATCATTGGAGCAAAGCCATCAAAAGCCACAAGACTTGGTGTGACTGACATTGGTCTGAAAGCATTCTGAAACATTTGGATGGCATAAATGAATGTAATCGCAGTCGCACCCAGAGTGATTGCCAGTTTTGCATGTCACTGTGAAACCCTCCTTGCAAACCGGCTCTGCAGATTGACATACTGGAAGAAAACATAACAAACATTCACAAACTCAAATATTGCCCTCAAATGAATTAATAAATTCTCATTCAATCTGGTGGGTACCAACTGTGGCAAGTTTTTTGGTATACAAAGTAGCTGTGTACATGAGACTTACATGGTGGAATAAGTGCCTGAACTTCTTCTACACTCTGTGATTCTGCAATCTGCAATGAACAAATGGCTCCTGTTGGCAATGAGAAACTATAGCTACGAAGGACCAGAATTTGATATAAAATACAGTAACAAAAAAACCTGATTAGGTTTATCACTTGAACTCAGAGACCAGCAGTCTCTGGAATTTTGGTGAAGATTCAAGAGTCTTTAACAATTTGTTTACCTCTTGATTTTGGACTCTGCTCAATTGGGCAATCCACGACCAATTCCTGCTTGCTTCTGCACACAGTCTCACAACCAGCTTAATAGTCATCATCATCAGCAGCAGCAGCAGATGGAGGAGCATCAAGCCATGAGCCACCTAGTTTGTTTTCATGTGTTCAGTCCCAACATTAAGATGTGAAGCAAACTAATGTAGAAAATTATCCTCAAGTGATCACTGGATTTTCCAAAATGGTGGAACCTAGTTAGGGTTTACCTGCAAGGAGCAGAAACAACACAAGACCTCCCAACAGATCCCTGACATGCATTGCTCCAGATATATAGGTATCAAAACCACTTCCAGAGATTTTGTTCCTCAAAATGTGTCTTTTTAGTCTTGGCCTTGCACTCACTACTTGTAGAGCTCTGATAAGAAATGCAAAAAATGCCCAAATATCAGCAAACAACAATTCTTCAAAAGCTAGAAGCTGGAGAGATGAATCCAGATCAGCTTCCAGTTGCAAAAACAGTATCATTTAGAGGTTCTACCTACTACTGTAACATCATGCGATCTAGTACCTCTAAATAGCACCTACTGTTGTTGCCAAATCAAAAGAGAGAACACCAAAACAGTATCAGAAACCCTAATTCTTTACTTTTTACAAATATACAGCAAATGAAACTAGTTGAGCTGGATCTTAACAAACCCCAAATAGAAATAAGTAGGTACCTGGAAAAAAAATGCAAACCAGAACTTGACCCAAATCTCTTAAGTCAATGATTACTACTACTACTACTACTACTCATCAAAAGTAAAAAAGCAGCTTATGGTGAGCTTGACTATTTGTAGAATGGAAATAATGGGTTGCACACAAATAGACTTTTTTCAACTCCAAAAATCTCATTATGAAGTTTAGAAACACATTACACAATCACTAAACTCAGCAAACAGGCAGACTGACAAAACCTATCTACCCAGCTAGCTAATAAAAGCACATTTCATTAAAACCTTCCTTATAGAGCAAGAAACTATTATCTGCAAAACAACAACAGCTCAGCTCAGCTGCAGACTAGACCTTGACCAAAATCTTCAGCTTCTCCAACTATCTATTTTGTATTTACAACAAAGCACAGATAATGCTCCCAGTAGTACTAACTATACCAACAAGAGAGAAAGGGTAAGAGGTCCATACTTCTTTAGATAGATGAGTGATGGACAACAGCAAGTCCAACAGCACAAAACACACAGTAGTGCACACACACACACACACACACAAGCACACCAAATGCCCTTGAAAAAGAGACGATTTGGAAGACTAAGCAAATAGGGTTAATGATCTCAAGTTTGAGCCCACAAAACACCTAAAAATCCTATATTGGCTAAATGGGTACCTAAGCATTGTAGGTAAAATGGGTTGTTGATGAAGGAACTAGAACTCTGGTGGCTAGTGCTGGGGTGGAAGGTAATCCAGGCTGATGCTGATCATCTGACAACCTGAAGAACTGACAATCTGCTGCTGCCTTCTTCTTTTTTTTAATAAATTTAAATTTAAAAACTGAAAACTTTTTTTTAAACCTATTTATCCTGCTTCCTTTTTCCTTCATCTTTACTCCTTCCTTCCTTCCTGCTTCTTCTTCATTTTTTTTTCTTCTATTTTCTTCTTTTTGCAGGGTAAGATGTGATCATCCTATTTTGTCATGATGGTAAAAATTCTAGATAGGGTAGATAGAAAGTGTCTATATGAATGATGTTGAAAAACAATTGTGGAAAATGAGTTGACAAGAAGGAGAAATGGATGATCAAAGTCGGCCATCCAATGTAATTTTACACAAAATCATAGAAATCCAACTATTTCTTTTGTGCAAAAAAAATCTACAAATGTTTGTGAATTGTTTTTAGCCCTTGTTGTATTTTGGACACCTTGTATGAACTCACCACTTCCCCCCCCCCACCACATTTTTAGTTTTCTAGCACGGGCAAATTACAAAATTTAGAAGTTTGAATTGTTAGATGTTCCCCCACACTTTGAAAAAAAACTACAAACTTGGCTTGAGAAACTTGAATGGGGCATTGCAAGGGCAAGAAAGAAGGTATCACATGTCCTTATACCATAGGTGTGTTAGCTTTTAACCTCAAAACATTGTAGCTAGGAGAAATAGTGAGGTAATGGACCAAAATGGTATGTAAGTTGCAATGTTTAAACTTAATAACAAGCCACAAAGGAGGCTATGGAAACCCATTAACAATAAAATAATAGATATGGAATGCAAGGATAGGAAAATTAGAGCCATGTGGCTTCCCAAGGCTACCACTAGCTACTATTAGCCATGCATATCCTTGAGCCCATCCAAAAAATTAGATATTCCATTTCATGGCACAAAACTTAAATATTTTTTCATCATCCTATAAAGCTCTTGCCTATAATTGTTCAAGTGCACAATTCAATGTAGGAGCTATATGTAACTCAACATTATTTTTTTATTATTTCATTGAACCAAAAAATAATTTGTTCCATATAAAATTTAAAAAACTCTTGTATAATAAAAGTAAGGAACAAGTAAATTCAAAACAAACTAGTCAATTTATGATTTTCAAAGCAACTTATGCATTAGAAGTTGGATATATTATGATTATAATAGGCAAAAGTTAAAAATACATAAATATCTTTTAGGCCTCCATTAATTCAAAAATAAATAATTTCAACATTTTATCTAAGTTTGCATCTATTGTAACCCATTTTGTAACACCAAACATCATCTACTTGCACTTTTTATATTCTATTTAGATGCAAACTAAACAAGCGCTTATTGAATATCATTGTCATAAAGCTAAAAAAACGTGTTTATATTCATAATTGAAATAAATATTTTTTAAAAGTTTAGTATGTCAAGGGGTTGTCAAGCTTTTTTTTTTTTGCTACTTTTCATTTACATTGACAAAGTAATCCAATTGTCTATTTTAGCTTTCTTGCACCCTTTCAAAAGTCTTTAATTCAAACCAAAATCTAAAATTGAATTAAATTAATTTTTAATTCAAGTTCCCCAACATTCATAGTAATCATTTGACACAACTAGACATGATTATCATGATTTTAAAATGGCAATACATAAACATATTTTCAATTGTTTGTAATTTCTACTAGGATCTTCTTTTTTTGGGTTCATTTGACTATGGTCACACCTCTAAAGTTGTTATTTTGTCGTCTTGCACTTTTAAAGGTTCAAAACTTCCAAGAAACACACTTATTTTGAACTTGCAAGGACACTATCCTATATAACCTGTGAAAATATCTTTTTGAAATTGTATCAAGCTCAAGTGAATTGAACATGATTTGGTCCTCCAAATCACCCTTTGAATGGTCATGAATCATTTTGGCAACTTTTATTTTAGCTTTTTCTAACTTTCATTATTATTTTTTTTAACTTTTTTTTTGGTATTGAAACAAAGCAATTTTATTGTAACTCACATTGATATATTTTCAATGATACAAATACATTCAATTTATGCAAAGTTTGATCCCTCAAACCTTACTTTGAACATAAAGGACTTTTGAGGAGTCCCAATTTATATTGGGAGTTATAGAAACAAAACACACACATTTTGTTTAAGTACGTGTTTCATTATCTTGGGTTGGCATTATGTCTCTCACTGGTGTTTGAATTAATCATTCCTTATCAAGCCTTTAGCTTGATTTCATTGCAAGAACAACAAAAAAAAATTGTCTTTCCTGAAATTTAGTTGTAAGCCCAAATAAAGATTGCAACACTTTTTATCTCTAACACAAGTCATGAACATATTGGAGATGGTTTTTTCTCATATGAAGCTAGGTGGTGCCCCCTTGAGGGTATTATTTCATCATCTTTACATAAATAGGACTTGTGAGTCATGTGTTATTTCATATCTAGGAATATATAAATTAAACTTGATTTCCATATTTTCATCATAAACATTACTTGATATGTATCTAGATCTCAATTTAATTTTTGCTATGAAGAAAAATAGAATATTTGTACATGGTATGGAATTGTAGACTTTCCTTCAATTTACATTTGTGATTTAAGCAAATGTTTATTGTTGGTTTGATTCATGATGTGTTTATGTATCTACATTGATGGTTACAAACATGGTCTTCAATAAACATGCTTGTATTCATGCTTGAAGGGTTTTATCTTTTTTCAAAAATATAATAAGCCCAAACCATGTAGGCTTGACATATGCATATGTTATTGTATGTCATGCTTGTCACATATTACATCAAATAAATGCCCATCCAAGTGATACATAGAAGGTGTAAATGTTTTTTAATTTCAACATCAATCCAGTAATTGATTTCTTTCTTTTGGAAAAAGGGTTGGGGGTATGGCCATAGTTGTGAATATATATATATATATTTGGTTTTGTGTTCAATTAGTGAGGATTTTACATGTTGATTATTCTTAGTGTATTTGCAAATTATTTTTTCCAAGTTAGTATATTTAGGGTATTGAATTAAATTACACTTGTTGGTTGGGGGTTGGTTGAATGCATCATCATTGCACAATGTATCATGGTAACTAGTATGTATGGTAGAACATAGGACACAACTTTGTCTTTATTACAAAAATACGGTCATTTGGATTGAATAGGAATGAACTTAGAACATAGAATGACTTGAATTTTAAAACAATTTTCAATCTTAGTAAAAGTCAACCCACTTATGAATATTAGACTTTAGTTGATGACTATAATGTTGTTTAAAAACAATATTCCATGGTTAAATTGTTGAATGGAAAAAATATTGCACTCCATACAATTGTTTTTTTAGCTTTTAAAAAATGCAACAAAGGTGGTTTGTTAAGAAAGAACAATAGTTGAAGCATTAATATTTTCACTCAAATAAAAATGGCTACACAATTCACAAGAAATATCGAACTATTATTACATACCTTTTTTTTAAAAAAACTCACAAGGTGGAAATACATAAAATAAGGAAGGGACAAACTTGGTAGAAGTCAAATATGTTTTCTCAAATCTAGTTCAAAAGCATGAAGTTCCACCAACTTCAAGTATAAGTTTCACAAATGAAAAGAAAAATTCAAGTTCTTTTAATTCAATCTGTAAATCTAGCCCTTTGAAGTTTGGGGATAATGAATGCTAGCAATTAAAGAAAATTATCACCAAAAAGTTATAAATTAACTACAATTGGTCATAATAATCATTCAAAAATATTAAACAAACATGGCCTTTTATTTTTTGGTAATTGAAAATGAAGGATAACATGAATAGTTGAAATGAGAGAAAACAAGTTCATGATGAGGTAATTAATCACATGGGCAAGACATGACCAATTGGTGAAAATATTATGAAATGTATATAAGAGTTGATTTAAGGGACATGACAACAACATGGGCAACCTATGAAGCTCTGTTCTATCCAATCAAATGGTCAAAAGAAGGTTAATTCAAATATTAAAAAAATGATGTAATTCATACTAAAAGAAAAGTGGCCATTTTGTAGACAAAACATTACTTTTTCACCAATAAAAAAGGCTAATTTGGTTGATGATGAGTCTTAAATTATTCACCAATAAATTTGTCAAAATATTGAAATATTAAAAAAATGAAAAGTTCTTATTTTAAATTCAATTGAGGTACAACAACAATGTATTGAAATTTATTTTTCCTTGATATTTGTGGGTATTCACTTGTAGGAATACTTGCCCTAAACTACAACTTGTTTAAAACAATGCCATAATGGCCCAAAAAAATGTTTTATTTTGGGAATAAACTACTATACCCAATGATAAGTTATTGGCAATACTCCCAAGTTAGGCCCAATGGTAGAGGACATGACAAAAGTTTGATTTGCTCACTAGTGGGTTTGAACTTGGGACCTTTGTGGTACAAAACAAGTGTCATACCATTGAACTAGATCACTTACAAGGTAAAAAACATAAAATTTTGATTTAATTTTGAAACATGCAAGTGTTGCTTTAAGACTTTAAAACAATGTCAAACATTGTGTAATATTTTGTTCACAAGAACATCAAAAATTATATTTTTTGAAAAAACTGAAAATGATGAATAATTTCCTTGTTTGTTATAAGTGCCTATTTAAAATAGAATAACATTATGTTGCAAATAGCACATCTTGATGATGCATTAATACAACATGCATGTGTTATTTGTTTCTTGACTTGGGCATTGATAAATTTTATGTTAAAAAACAATGCTTTGAACTTAAATGGTTTTTTGCAATAGGTCTACTTCTGTGTTTGTAAGAATTTTATCAACTCCAACAATTATTTGTTTTTTAAACTATGTTTCTAACTATTGTGTGCACATTGAAAATACACACATTTAAACTTCTTATCATTAGACATTGAAAGATTTAAATTGACATTGTCATACCTTTTATAATAAATGGGTTCATATTTTGGTAGACATTTTCACAATTGAACATACACAACTTGATTTTCCTTTATGTTAAACATCTATGTGTGGAGTGGTCATTTCAAAAGTTGGTCATGCCAAGGAAAATGGTTGTCATGATTGCCACCCATGAAATATTGAAACAAAACAAATTGTACCATAATGATTACCACCTTTGAGATTAAAACATTTTGTGGTTGATGTATATCTATTGACATAAAATAAATAAATAATTTTTTTTTTCAGATTGATTTGCCAACAATCTGCACGATTTTAAGGGTTCATAAAGTCCCTTTCATTTTAGTTACTATATTTTCTTAAGGAAATAGGTTTCTAATTTTTTACTATAATAAGTATAAAAGTGGCACTTGGGTTGACTCTACCCCAATGGCATCCTTGCAATCCCATGCCTTTAAGCATGTCTAACTTATTGTTCATGGTTACTATTAAAGTTATCCTTAAAATCATGTTTTGTTTAAATGGGTGTTTATACCCCCTTATTTTTGCCTCATGTTTAATTTCTTGTCATCTTTAAGATCCTTAGGTTGGGGGTGAAACAAGGGATGAACCCAAAAAAAAAGACCATCATGCCAACCAAAGTTAAAGTCCCCTTCTCCATTCCACTCCCTTGCTTTGGCTTCTCGCCATTGCATGAAAATAAAAAAATCAAGCTTTTCTCCATCATTGTCTTTCTCCTACTTCTCTACATTACATGAAAACAAAAAATCGCAATTTTAAGAACCAAGAGATGAAAACAAGAAAATCATTTCTTTCTCCCACTTATCTCCATCACAATTTCCAAAGAATAAGAAAAAAAACTAACAAATCACAAATTCTTTCCACCACAAGTTCGATTTTCAAAATTTTTAAAATTTTCCATCACCTTCTGCCCAAATTTCTTCCACACAAGAAAGCTTTGCCCTATGAAATTGAAGTTGCACACTCTTCCCTAAATTGTTCCTTCCTCACTCATTTTGCCTAATTCTCTTTACAACATTTCAACTTCTCTTTAAAAACAAAAACACACAAAAATGTTCACTTTCAGTGCCAAACCTTGTTTTATAGTATATTTGAAGTGAAAGTAGTTTCACCACTAATTTTGGTGGTGAAACAAGTTTCACCTTGGTTTTGTTTCCTCTACAAATCTAACTAACATTTTGGTGTTTGTGCTTTGTTTGTTTGATTGAATTAATTATTCTTCATTGCGTTAAGACCAATGTTGGTTAGATATTGATTTAAAAATATATCCATTAGACTAATTATTTTCAAATTTTAAATCTTCACTTACACATATGGTATCAAGATCATTATTTTTTAAAGATTTAAAAAACTAGCCTAATTTCAACTTGTTAGAATGACCAATGAATAAAGGTATTTATTTGTATTTTATTTTTGGGGTAAGAATCATCTAATATTCATAAGTGCCAATTTTTGCAAGATCTTATTAAAAACCCTTAGTTTAATGTTTAGTTTGGTTATCAAAAAAAATAAAAAATAAAGAGAATTTTCTTACCAATCTTATTTTTTCATTCAGCAAAGTTTTATTATAATTAGGTGTAACCCAAATTGGCACACTAGAAGCCAATGGCACACAAAAAACATTCATTGCAACACAAAATGTGAACAACCATTGGACCTCCACAACAAACACAATAATGGTTTTTTTCAACTTCAGCAACTTTGTAATGCATACATAAGATTTTTAAACACTTGCATTTTACCAAAACTATTAATATTAGATGGAAATATTAAGCTTTGATCTACAAAAGGTTTTTTATTTTCTATATGCATAAATTGTAAGATGTTGATTATTAAAAGTCAAAACTTATAAATAAGATGCAAAAACAATAAGTTGAAACAAATGTGGATGGGACACTTGACATTTTACCAACTTAATAAGAAGTGGAAAAGAAAGATATGGTCCCATGCATCATTAAAAATAGATAACTTATATGATCATTATATATAATCATTGAAGCTAACACCTCAATAATCTTACTCATGGCATGTTATTCCTTTTCAAAAGCTAGAGTAGAATGTTCATCAACATGAATATTCATCATTCCAACTCATGACCAACATTGAAATACGTACCCATCTACATCCAATATTGTATCATTCTCATCAATGACACCCACCTTTTCATACAAAAATCATCTTGATGGAATGGCCTTTTCGGATGCAATTTGTTTTTACATCAATTGTCCAAATTGTGAACTCCTAGCCTATAACATTGCAAGCTTATCAACACTCCAACAATGATGAAATTTTTCTCAATTTTGATCTAAGAGCCAAGAATCTTGAAATTTTGTTGGGCCACAAAAGAAATGTATGGAAATTGTGTTTAATGGGACTTTCACCAAGTTGTCAAGGGCAATATAAAATTTCAAGCTTCACATGTAGATGAAAGGATAAACACAACTCATTTTTCATCAACCTTTACAAAATAGCTTCATCTTAAGTCAATGCCCAAAAAATGGAATCTCATTGTCATCAACTAGTGCAAGTTTAGTGAGGCCATTAATGCTAGGATTTAAGAATTGAAATGTAGCCACCAATAATGGCATCAAAGTCTTGGTATCATATTCTACCACCATTTGTATCACTTTTACCCTTCCTACAACTACCTTCATTGCATCAATGGATTTAAAATTTGGGTCCAAGATTAGCACCAACATATTGTGAACCTTGTTAGCACTGAAAGTAGATGCAAATGCCAAAAATGGAACCAATAATACTTGGACTTTTGCCATCACACACACACACACGCATACACAATGCCCCCAATTAATTTGAACTCAAAACCCCCCTTCACAAAATTGATGGAGGTAATATTAGATTGTTCAATCTCATTTTGCATATACAAATTTATTGAAAGTGTAACATTTAGGGCATAAAAAAGTAACCAATATCCTTGAATTTAATTGGGGGTACATTGTTTCACAACATGAGGCATAGTTTTTACAACCATTTTGCAAATTGCCCATGTGTGTGCATCTAGCACATGACCTTGTAAATCTTGAGTTTCTTGCCTCCCATAAAAAAGATTGATGGTATCCCAATATTCCAAGGTTTTTTGGAATATAATCACCTTGTTAGCAAACTTGGTCTTCATTAGTGTTTTCATTTTTTGATGGGAGATCCCAACATCAAGGCATGCCTTTTGACATTCATTATGTCCTTTGCCAAACTTCTTAGTCCATGTTATTGTTTTATGTAAGGTAGAATGCGTGGCCTTCAACTAACCTCCCAAAAACCAACACAAACATTGGTATCATTGTAAGCATATTGGCATTCTTTGTTGAAGGCATGGCCAAAGCATGACACTTGTCAAATAATTGTAAATGCTAAAGGAGCATGTTTGACCATTGAACTAAAAACTCATGCAAGGGTGGATAGATTGCAACCTTGATCCTTCAAATAGGTAATTAGTTTGTCCAATAGTTTGTAAGATGAAAAAAAATCCTTGATTTGCACTACCATGCAACTTTAGTTGTATTAGTGGTTTCAAAAAGTCCCATACTATAACATGGCAAGGTACTTGGCCATTGTGAATTTATAATAATAATCACAAGAACAAATGTGTTGTGTGAATACATAAAAAAAAATTTGCCAATGTTTTACATTTTTTAGATGGCATCAACAAATAACTTGGAAATTGTGTGCCTTTAAACAATCCTCACAAAAAAATAATCCATAAAGTCAGGCCTTACTAGGCTTGAGTTGCACCCTCATTTAATGTTTCATCCCCTCCTGGTTGTTGTCTGCAAAGTCATGAAATTTTATTAAATATGGGTATGAAAGATTGAGATTCAAGATTAAATGCATGAGGTTCAAGAACATTTATAGCTACAATACACATAACGGTACTAGTAATTGGTTAAATGCATCCATGAAAAGAAAGAATAGGGGATAGATGCACAATCAAGTGGCTCATTTTTAGTAGTTTTTACATTCCTTACAAGTCCATACAAGATTCTTTAAAATGATTCAAATGGACATGGCTGTTACTTTTAAAAATATTATTATTCTAATATTTGAATAATACATGTTCAATCACCTACAAACCTTCCCAAATCTATGTGAAAACTTGTATTTAATGTAACTAATGTCATTCTTAAATTTGGAAGTCCTAAAAAGAAAACCCAAAAAGTCCATAAAAATAATGCCCATTTAAAACTTTAAAAAAATATGATTTTGGGACAATTTGTTTGAAATTTTTTTTTTTAAAATTGCAACTCATATGAACTTATGAAAATATGGTCAAATTTAAACCATTCAAAAGTCCCTAGCTATTAAACAATTAAGGTTTTCAAAGAAAAGATTCTTCATATGAATTTATCATCTTGTACTACATTATATATTGAGTCCCAATAACAAATTTGGAATGTGAATCTATATAATTTTTTATATTTTGTGATGTTCCAATTAAACTACTAGTCCATATTTTTCAACTTCAAAAGTTCATTACTACTAACAAATGATTTTTTTATTAATAAATAATCATACATGTATTTTCATAATGAAGTTATTAATCTAGATCCAAATCTTAATTAATAAATTTAAGGATATATTAGTCACCATATGCATTTGAATAAAGGGTATTGAAGGAAAAAATAGTGTTTCATCACAAAAGTGAGCCACCATAACTTGCATCTACCCTAGGGCAAACTCAGTTGAACACCAAATTTGTTCCTAAACTGAGTTTCATGCCCTGTTGAAGCCCAATATATATATATATATCTATATATTCCTATTTTTAAAAATCTCATCCCCTATGTGACCAAACAAGGGGTCCTCGTGCCATCTCTTCCTAACTTTATGGATAATTTTATTGTTCAATTGTTTTGGCCACCAATAAAAGGATGTCATGTTGAACCATTTGCTTCCTATTTGGAAACACAACTTGGGGGTTTTAAAGCATGACCAAACTTTTCAACCACTAGCTTTTGTAATAGAAATAGGCATGTAAGCTTTAACAACAAACAATAACAAATTTTCCATGAATTTCTTTTGTTATGCATCTTCCTTCTTATAAGGATTAACACTTCCAAACTAATCTATGATGACCCCATAACCAACATTAGACCCCTTTTTTTTTGTTTAACATTATTCATTTATAGCAAAAATTGAAATAAGATTTTTCCACTTATGCCAAGTGGTTGGATGTTCAATAAAAAAATGTTTATTCATAGAAGTAAGCCCATGTTGTTAGTTATATGAAATCTTTCTTTTCCTTTTCTTGGTGCTAATGTTGGAACTATAAGTTTGGGAAAAGTGGTAAATCACACAACACATTTTTGAAGTTTAACAAGATTTGGTTTATTGCGATCATTCGACACATAAAAATGCTAAGTGTGAAGGACACAAAAAACCATGAAAACAAAGGCTAAAGGAAAGG
>Ga0209208_10006100_pt1 | contig 16644 bp, 11 predicted proteins | sample S1TSphfallax_3_FD_187694 | JGI IMG/M metagenome (GOLD analysis project Ga0209208, IMG submission 187694) | Host-associated microbial communities from peat moss isolated from Minnesota, USA - S1T2_Fd - Sphagnum fallax MG (SPAdes) (version 2) | ecosystem: Host-associated > Plants > Peat moss >...
TTTTGTGGTTGTTTTTTTCTTGGACTTGACCTCACACATAACTACCTTACTCACCTTCCTACCTTCATAAAGATTATATCGCCCTTGGTACCTTATTAATTATCCTCATATCAATATAACTATTTTAATAATTAGTTACCCTATTAACTACATACCTTACCAATTTAACTTCCCTACTAACCTAGTCATTGTATTTAGTACCTACCTTATTAACTTAGTTACCTTACTAACTAGTAACCTTATACACATAACCACCCTATTGACATAAATATCCTACAAACCTAGGCACCTTATAAAGTAGTGTTTTTCTTACGTATTAACTTGTTTAGCTACCTTACTAATGTAATTTTATACCTATTAACTTGCTTACCTACATGCCTACCTACCTTTAATAACCTATTTACTTTGCTCCTTGAACTTCTTTTCTACTAATTATCTTGCCTACTTACCCAACCACCTATTTATATACCTACTTACCTACCTATGCACCACCTTCCTATCTACCACTATGCTTACCTATGTTTTTTACATAGGCAAATATTTAACTAACTGCCTACTCAATTCTCCCACCCCACCCCCCCCCCAAATCCTACTTATCAATTTATTAAGGTTCACTGTAGTTCATGGATGATGAACATAGGTCCCCATATGTAGGTATTACAATAATTTATAATGGAAACAATGTCATAATTGTAGCAATTTTGGTTTAGTGAATGCATACTTTACTAAATTTTGTCTACCTAATTTATTTATGTAATGGACATTATAATACATCTTTTCATGTAATTACTATAAATATGTACTATTGGATTATGGTTTAAGTTTAAGGTTTGCAAGACATAAATTAGTTCGGAAAATTTTCACAAATTTATCATAATTAACTTAAACAAAGGTAAATTGGGAGGCCAGGGGGGGGAGGGTTAAGGTTTAAACATATGTGATGTAATACAATTTCATTTTATATCTTCTTCGAAGAAAGTGGAAAAAATTAGCTTGGAGAAATCACACAAAGGTAAGAAACATACCTTCTTTTTTGGTTTTTTACAAAATTTATTTGATTGTTTTTGAAAAGGTTAGTAAATATTTTTAGTTTAAAAGCTTTAAAATTTGGTTTCTAAATTTTTTATATATTCTTTCCAATTTTTTGGTTTTGCATTATATAATTGTATAATTTTTTGGGTTTAGGGTATATATCATTAGGACTATTTTTTGATAGGGTTTGTATAGTAAAAGTTTTAATAAGGCTTATGGAAAAATATCATTTGGAATTTTAAGGTTATGAATAGGCTTTACAATTCAGGGTTTAGGAATTTGTTTCATATATTTCAAGGCTTAAAGTTTATACTCTATATTTTACTCATTGTATTGGTTTTCGATCTTATTAATTATTTATATCTATAGCATAATTATGAATCTCTTTTGTTTCCATATGTTCCATAGTTGTTAGAGTTCAATATTTTTTAACCCATTTTTGTATGAGTTATAATCTTTTGGGGTTGTGTTTTCAACTAGGACTATAAACTTTGGTGGAGCATTGTCATATTTTATTCCTGAAGATATGCATTTGTTTCTTGTTATTTATTTCGTTTTGTGTTTATATCTTTACAATTCAACCTCCTTTCATTTATTAGCTGTTGGATATATAATGGGCATCAAGTTTCATTAAGTATACAACCATAAATAAAGGTTTTATACCTTTAGTCAGGTATTTCATACTCAATATTTGTTTGTAGTTTGATTTTTTCGTACCCAAATGCGAATAATGCATTTACTCCCCACAATCAATGTGGGTTTTATGGCCTAAGGTAGGTATTGCATTTTGCACCCCTCAACCCTCAAACAGTGTGCATTAATGATCATTATTGGGTATTGTTACATGGGGCTTTCAAACGTTATGGGTTTAAGATATACAGTAGAACCTGTCTAAGTTAATATTGCTGGGACCGGGGGTTCTGTATTAATTTAGATAGGATATTAATAAAGAGAGGGTCATTAAATAATTCTCCGCTCGCGCCATTTGTAACATTTGTGAGTCGTGGCGTTCACGTTGGGATAGCAATAACCCACAACCACAACTGCAGCCACAACCAGAACCACAACACAATGGCTTCAAAAAGGTCCACCAATACGAACATGACCAACGAGGTTTGGATAGCTCTTTGTGAGCACAAGAAAAAGCATCCATCGTTCATGCAAGCAAACTTGATCACGTGGCTTTAGGAGACGCATAACGTTTCTATTAGTCAGGGAACGATTTTTCTGATGTTCAAACGCTCGGCTGAAATCCTTGCCAAGAAGGAGGATGTGAACCGAGTGGCAAAGCGGCAGCGGACTGTGAAGTACCCACTGATGGAGACAGCTCTGTACCAATGGTTCCTCATGTACCAGGACCAAGTCAATATGTCAGGTGACCTCACCAAAGAGAAGGTTGCGTACTTCCTTGCCGAGCTCTACCCTGGCCACGGGGCCTTTGAGTTCTCAAATGGGTGGCTGGAGGCATTCAAAAATCGCTGCGGCATCAAGTCCTACCGCCGCTTTGGGGAGTCTGGATCAGCCAACATGGCTGTGATTGAAAAGAGCTTGCCGCAGATTCGTTTGACTTTGGATCAGTATGAGCGACGTGACATCTACAACATGGATGAAACTGGATTGTTTTATAGAATGCAGGTAAGTGCAGCATGATATTGTATGCCCACTGCCAAACCATTGATTTACTTTCATTAACACATGACATCTCAACAGGCAGACAATTCCTTGGCCACAAAGCAGCTTGAAGGACGCAAACAGAACAAGGAGCGTCTCACGCTGGTTGTGTGCTGCAATGCTAATGGCTCGGACAAGCTTCCATTTCTTGTCATTGGCAAATACGAAAACCCTCGCTGCTTCAAAAACGTCAACCGAGACAGCTTTGGATGTAAGTACCAAAGCAACCCGAAGGCCTGGATGACACAAGTCATCTTTCTCGAGTGGCTGAAAGGGTTTGATGCGCGGATGGCGGGGCGTAATGTTTTTTTGATTATGGACAACTACAGCGCACATATTTCGTTAATGCAGTTCGCATCTGTTGTTACACTCCGCAACACAACCGTGTTCTATCTGCCACCAAACATGACCTCAAATACTCAGCCTTGCGACGTAGGAATTATCCGAAGCTTCAAGGCTTACTATCGGCACTGTTTCAATCGCCTCCTCATTCAGTGCCTTCAGGACAAGGTAGCAGACCCCGAGAAGATCGATGTCCTCGAGGCTATGCACATTACTGTTGCAGCCTGGAGCATGGATATGAAGCCAGAAACAATCTGCAACTACTTTCGCCATTGCTGAATTCGCACCACCGATGTTGATGTGACACCGGTCTCGGAAGAGCCGCTTATTGACCCTAAGGTGATCAAGGACCTCGAAGAGCAGGTTCAAGAGCTTCGGTACCGGAACCCAATGGATATTCACAATCTCATCGACTATCCTGCTGAGCGCGAAGTTGCTTATGTTCCGACTCAGGAGGAAATTGTGCAGGACCTCTCCACCAATCCTGTGCCGGAAAATGAAGTGGAGGCCGACGACAGTCAAGAATCCATTCCTGTGAAGGCAACTGAAGCACTGTAGTGTGCAAGTTTGCTACAACAGTTCTGGATGTAACAAGACATCGTTGACCATGAGATGCTTGCTGGCATCTAGACAATCAAAGACAAGATCAGCATTATGAGGTCTAGCAAGCTCGTTCAGAAGCGAATCTCGGAGTATTTCTCCAAGGTTTAGCTGCCCAAATGTAGAAAAATTTGTGTCAAATCTATGTTTGCCATAGTGGTTATTAATATAAAAAATTTCGGGACCATTTGTGGAGTATTAATTATTAACTTTTGGAGGTTTATTAATAAATGTATGGGGCCCGACTTGGGACTGGACTGCACATATTAATTATCACAGGTTATTAATTTAGGCAGTATTAATTTAGACTCTACTGTAATGTGGGTATTGCGTATGTGAACATCTTCAATGATGGAGAGTTTAATAGCTCAATGCAAGTATTGCCAAAGTTTGTTTTAGTATATGGGTTCATAATACAAGTATTATATGTGATGTACATTGGAGCAATAGGTATTTTATATCAAGATGTTGGTATTGCAATGGGAATTCCAAGTCACAATATTGATTTGAAGGGAATCATATAGGTATTACATTTTGGGTTTTTGTTCAATGATGAATGTTTTTTAAATTATGAATTCTTTTGGAGTAGCAATTTGTCCTACTTTCATTTAATCATGGGAAGGGTTCCAAAGTCCCATTCCATTCATGTCCAAAACCCCACCAAGTCCCCTTTCTCAAACAAGGACTTTGGTGTGGATGCCTAAGATACGCCATGGAGGGCAAAATAAAGTGAACATTCAATTTGTTTATGTTACATATGTTTGCATCTTGGAACTCTTGGAAGGTGAATGACGCGATATGAATACCCCTATGGAATGGAGTGTTTACAAAAACTTTCCAAGCTAAATGGATATCAAGCAACCAATTATCAAAAATCACCTCATGCATATGTGGTAAAAATTAATGGCATTAACTTTTTTAATTTTTTTAATTCACATACCAAAGATGTAATCATTTACATATTGAGTGTTTTTTGGTCTAGGTATCAGTGTGGGTATGGATTAGAGGATTATTAGAAAGACTCAACCCACACTCCAAATCTTAAACAAAGATGCTTAACGTCATTCTCAATCAATGTCTATACACATGGCCCAATGTGGCCGAGATCATGATCTATCATAAGACCCATACATAAGCTAATGGGTCATTTGCACATGGTGGGCATGACCCTGAATCCATTTCTCGTATGTTTCATTATGCTCCACACATGTCACAAGCATTGAATGACCACATATGGGCCCAACTAAGCTTAGGTTACACGGCCAAACAAATACATGACAAACATAAAGTAATGTGGTGGGAATGTGTGAACACGGGCCAAAATATGACACAAAATGATTTCATTTAGCTTCATACATTGAATATTTGGATCAGAAACATAAGAAAGGGAGTTAATGTTTGCACATCAACCTTGCAATTTCAATTCCTTCTTGGGTTCTCAAGCATCTAAAGGATGTGTTATTTTTCCAAGATGCTAGTGTAATCAATGGGATTCAAATCCCATTCACCATAGGTATTCAAACACCAATTCAATGCGAGTCCATGTTATCATATGGTCGCAATGCTGCCATTTTTATAGATGCCATATTTGGCACAAATGACATGAAATTCCATTTATTCACCTTGATGGGGTTTGATGATCATTGCATGGGTGTCCTTTTAGCATGGATCATTACAAGTAAGCAAACAATTGAAGATTTGATCGAATGGTTGAAACCATTAAAAGATAATATGCTATCACACATGCCACACCAGAAACCATCATATTTTTCATTGATGATCCACCACAAAAATTGAAGGTATTATGGTTAGTTATATACCTAGTATTTACTTTGTATTTATTTCCTTGGATGTATTTAATATTTTTCATAAAATTTTTGACCATTTAAAAAAGTTTATTTTATATACATTTTATGTTATACTGACACCATCCACTCATGGTAATTTTATTGCATATGTATCCCTATTAGGATCATATGGGGTATGGACAAGGTTCCCATCTTCATTTGTTGTTGACATGTTCTCAAAGCATAATGTTTATGTGGTACCAAAAAAATAAAAAATGTGGAAGTGCAGGATGTAATCCTCCAAGACCTTCATGATGCAATGTACATGTCCATCAATCATGGATAAACAATTAATGATTTCAAAGAGCGTGGGAGGGTTGTTGTGAGAGAAAGCCTTCACAAGCATAAGCCTAGTGATGCATGAATAAATTATTTCTAAACTTATTACCATCAATTTGGCAAGCATGATAATATTTTTCATGGTTTATTATTCAAAACTCTTTTATAATCATGTTATTCACCCTTGTGCATTGTGTTTATTTTTGCAAAATTATGGATGGTGGGTGTTTGACAAATGCCCCATTCCAACCAAGACACCTAGGTGAACATTGAATCATATCATGGTGCATCGAAATGTTGGTTTGCTCTTGATACAAAAGGCCTTAGAGCCATAGGATTGGTTGGTTGGTGTGGTGATTAACAACAACCATTGCACACCACTACATGCACACATTGGAAATGAAGAAAAAAGGTTTCATAAAAAACAAGGTTGTGGAGGCCATTGTTACATGAAATGTAAAAAAAACAACCTTTATTCCATTCACCCATGTGTACCAACCAACCCTTGAGAGTGATGGAACTTGGGACATATGGAGCTAACACCTTCCCAACGTCATTTATGTGGTGAAGTTCCCATTCACTGAAATATCTTGTTACACATGTGAATGGGTGTTGTGAGGGAACATGTGTAAACACCAAATTATGTTGATTTTCGCATGTAAGGCAAAAGCACATTAAGGTGTCACAATTTTGGCATATTAAAGTCCCCTTTCAAAGTCCTTTTTCTAATGTAATTATAAACTGGCTTAAAATATGAATATTTAAATGATATTGAAAATAACATTTTTCCATTTCCAATTTCAAATCATGATGTTATAAGACATATAGAAAATATCTCAAAAGAAATTATTTATAAATTTATAATTTTTTTAAAAAATAATTACAATTTTTGAAATTTAAAAAAATCCATAACATAATAAATTAAAATCACATTCCATTCCTTCAATGGATCTTTAGTTTCTTAAACATAATTCATTTAATGTCCCAAAGTTTCAAACACATAAGATTAACACATTGTAAAATAAAAGTCCATACCCATGAGTTTTGTAAATGTGACAAAAAATGTGGGCAAAATTCAAAAGTCCATTACTTATTAACTATCAATGATTTTAATTCGATTTTTTCATTTTTGAAAGGTTGATTATGATAGCTTTAGATAAGAAGAGTCCTTTTTTTCTATTATTTCAATGGGCATTATTTTATTTCTTTTCTTGTACCTAAGGAATATAGGAAAAACTACCATTGTGACATCCATATAACGTCACTATAGTGAGCAAACACCTTGCACATACATTATTCAAGAAGAGGATATCATTCATTATTTTGAAACATGATATGGATCACATCGTGGAAGGTTGGGTCACATGTTTGTAGACTCACAACATATTTTGGATGATATGGAATCCAATGATGATGGCAAAAATGAACATCTCAAAGGTGATGATGGGATCATGGAGTTCGATGGTCATGACCATGGAGCAAACCAATCTCCCTATGGATGGCATTGTAAGGTCTAATGAGACAATAAATTCATCAACCCCAATGGAAAAGGCTTTTGCACAATTGGTCACTACAATGTAAGAGATCACAAATGAGTGTAATAGGGTGATGTGAAACTTTGTGAACATGCCACCTCACACATGAGAGTATCAATATGCAATATTCATAACATATGCTTCACAAAAGCAAATATAGTTTTACACCCAAGATTGGTGTTGCACTACGAGGTGAAAACACATTAAAGTGGAACAAAAACGACACATCGTGATAGTCCATTTTTAGTTCATTATGAAATAAAATACATTATGAAAATATGACAAAAATAGACAAAAACATAAGATACTTTGAATCAATGGGCCATGTGGCAAGTTGTTATAATAAGATATTTTTCCATAAGGGTTTAAACATCTTTACCTTATTTTATGATAATCTTATACTTGAAATATGATCATCTATATCATTATTTTCAACAAATGAAGGGCTTCCTTTAGAAGCTTCAAACTTGATATACATTTCAAACATAATTCCAATGTGAAGATAATAACATCGCAAGAAGAAGACCAAGAAGACAACAAAATGCGTGTCGTCATCTTCTTGGTTGAGAAGAGTTATGAGGATAGTAGCAAAGTAAAAAAAAAAAGTAGGAAAATGATGACGCACATGTCGTTGTCTTCTTGGTTGAGAGAGCTACGAGGAGTACAACAGTAAAGCAAGAAAAGTAGGAAGATGAAAACGCACATATTGTTGTCTTCCTGGTTTAATTTTTCTTCTTGTTGTCCTCACAACTTTTTTCAACTAGGATGTTGTTGTCTTCCAGGCTGGGAAGAGCTATGAGGACAATGGTTTTGTAAGAAAAAGAACAAAAAGACAACCACACGTGTGTCATCCTCTTCCTGGCTGAAAATAGTTGTGAGGATAAGAAGAAAAAGAAGAAGACTTAAATTAAGAAGATGATGATGCTTCCTAATTGTGAAGAGAGAGCAACATCACCAAAATGAATTATTGAAAATCATATGAAAATATAATAAATAAATAAAATAGTTGATGGTCACTGGTAGTGCACAGCAGCACAGAGCTCAAATTGATATTGACCCAAGAGGCTTCTTTAGATGTATGTGTCAGTGTTGGCTAGGTATGTGGGTAAAAGGAGGGTATATATGATATATCAGGTCATGGATCCGGGTATGGAACAGCCTAACTGACTAGCCAACTGACACTGTTAAGAACACCCACACAAAGACGCATTATGCAAAGCGTAATGGCCTGGAAACAGGGCATTATACCTGTGAAGGTGAGTCTCCGGGTGTATAATGCCATGCTGCCAGCCCATTACGCAGAGTGAACAATGACGAAGCTCTCTCACCAGTACGTTCTCTCACCAGTTTGACGGGAATTACAGAAAAATGTAGATTCCTTTCACGCGTTTCTGTAATTCCCATTTGTAGCGGCGGGAGAGCCCACTGTATGGGGCCTCGTTGGGTGTGGAGCAGTTCACAAAATGGAACGCCTAACGCCAAGGGTTTTTATTATGCATAGGGGAAGGCCTTTTCGTGAGACTGTTCTGCCCCGTCCAAAAGGCCTCTTGGTAGGGCCTTTGCCGATGGTAACAAACCAAATATTGCCATCACTTGAACGATTGACCAATAATCTTTGTTCTTTGTGAATGAAACACCCCAATGGAGGGAAATTCCAAGAGACTTTCATGCACCAGCGTGGCACAGAGAAATTATGCTTTGGTAGGTCCCCCCAAATAACAATGAAGGAAATCTCCACCAAGGTTGTTCCGTCTGCAATTAAGTAACAACTAAACACAATTATAGGGTAGACCGATTGATGATTGAACACTTAAGTCGTCAAGGCAGGCCAGATCCAAGGGGAGGGCTCTATTGTTTTTGGTGTCTAAACAAAACTTGAACCCCTCTTCTTGAGGCATCTGACACATTAATAATTGTCAAAAATGAATTAGAATTAAAAAAGTTATAACCCCTCAAAGTAAAAGAGGTAAAAAAAAACAAACTGTTGAACACTACAAAAGCTAGTTCCTGACCACCCAAAAAATTCCTTGTATGTTGCTGTGTTGCTATTAGAGTTCAAAGATTTGTAAAACTTAAGGTGATGATCATATATGTAGCACTTTAAATTGTTTTAAATGAATAAAAAATAAAAAAGTTATGAGGTTTGAAAATAGGAGAGGTCCCAAGAGAAAAAAAGAAAAAAAAAACGTTTTGTAAGTTGGAAAGCTTTTTTTTTTCCTTGTTATTTTTTCATAACTCCTTTTCCTTAGCACTTCAAAGATGAGTTTTAGCACTCCTATAACATTTTAAATCACTCAAAATGAAGCACATATAATGAAAATATAAATATGTGTTCGGTTGTAAGCAGTCCATTAGTGATGGGCTAATCTACCCTAATCATGCCCAGAATATCATTTTGCTCAAAAATACAACTAGCTTGACTGACCCATAGGCTTGACATATGCATATGTTGTCGAACTTCCCAACTAATGTTGCTGGGTTCCTAGGTTTGCATTGTTAAACCCTGGGTTCATGTGACCCAGATTCAAACTAGCATCCTTTTATGGAATCAGAACAAGAATCGAACTATCGAACTAGCCTTTGGTTAGAATTATGAAAAATAATTCTTGAACATAGGTTCAAGTTCTGTAAATAAGCAAGTTAATTTAAAAAAAAAGTTGACAAGTAGGTGTAACCTTAGAAATAAATGATTAGTTTTAACTAATTGTGATGCCCATTACCTACAAAATTTTCAATTTAATTTGTAAAACTCCATACTTATACAATCCACAATCTTGGGGGGAGTGTATAACGTATAATGGACTTAGGCCCAATTTTTGAATTGAGCCTAAAAATTCTTGGAAATAAAAAATGGAGCCAAAACTAAAATCACAGGTAAAATTTAGAAACCCTAGGAACTGGGCTCAAACCTTCATCTGGATAACTTATCTTAAATAAAGTGTCAAATGCCCACCCAACACTGATATGTATGCTGTAGAGAATAGAAATTAAATCTTTTAAATGTACCTTTCCAACATGATTCTGATGTGAAGAGTTTGAAAAACTAGCAAACCTTGGGAGGACAGGAACTGAAATTTGAATGGATTTAAACCTTTGTGGCTTGTATAAGGTTTCGGATGTTAAGATCTTCTCCTTAAGGTGCATTCACACTTGCTGTTAGGGACTCTGGTGTTGAGTCCCCTAACACCATGCTAGTCATTTAGGACTTACACCTACATACCATGAACATTTTGTGTTAAGCTACCATTCACTCAACATCGAGCTATCACCCATTTAACATTGGGTGCCACCTAGGATGCCACCTAGATTTGCATTTAACAATGACTTAACATCAAGTGTGAATGCACCATAATTATTTTACTATTATCAGGCTTTTTCTGCTCAGTTGAAGGGACTGTTTTCTTTTCTTTCCTGCCAACTAGCCAGCTTCTAGAAACTTCTTTTTTCCCCTATCTCACCCCTGTTAGCACTGGGCCAAATCCCCAAAAATTTGGACCCAATTGCAGTTTTTGAATGGGAGTGCTTATCAACATAATGGTAATCACTAACTTCTGCAAGATAGCCTGTGCATCCATTGTGTACCACTTTGTAAGTGTACAAATAATGTTGTTAAATAGAAGAATCCCAGGGCTAGAAGTTAGAACTCTGATTTGCAACTCTCTAGGCTAGTACTTGAAACACCCTTGCAAAACCATGGTGATAAGAAGCTCTCTTCCCTATACCATGTACACATATATGTACAATTGGCTTCCCTTGTGGTTGAGATCAGGGTGTTTTAAGTTTGTGATATCAAAATTTTGATGAACTTTTTCCAAAAATTAGTGTTGTGGTACTGCCAGTCATTTATTGAGTACCTTTTTTTCCAGCCCATAATGCTCAAATTCCTCAAAGTTCATGTAAGTGATCTACTACTCAAGTCCTCTCGTCATTGCACCACAATGGTAACTTAGGAAGGGGGTGTTAGCCCAAGCCAAGAATTGTGACCTGTAAACAGTTTTAGTAATATATATTTTCATGGATCCAATGAGGGCTCAATTTGCACCCATGAGAGCCCATCTTTTTTCCTTTTGTGGGAGTGGGGAGGGGTGTCCATGTTTGTGGTTCAATTTTTTGATTTTCTTTTTGTTCCCACCATTTTTGGTAGTTCAAGGTTAGGGAAGGCTTGTGACAAGACCCACCTTAGGAGCGGGTGGTATCCTAAAACCCAGCCCTAAGCCCAACTTGGGAAAATCAGCAAACACTGGATGTGGCCTATGACCAAACCCCTCAGGTCTTAAGGTCATGTTTTTGTTGGATCCAAGTGTTTATTAGCATTGTTATCATCCCTAAGCATGCCTTCCAGTGCCCTCAACATGTTTATTGGTGCCGTTGTCATCCTTTGATGTCTCATGACATGCTTCCTTGACACCCCCTTTCACCCCAAAAAAAACAATAGTAAAGGAAAGTCCCTTGACATACTTCTTGATGCTCCATTATTCATCATCATGGTCTTCTCACCATTTTCCCATTGTTCCCCACCATTTCCCCATTGTTTTCATTGTTTTTCTTTCATCTCCAACATCCTCTTGATGATGTTCCATCATTGTGTGAACTTGGATGAAACATCCCCTGAACCAAAAAAGGTTATCTTGAACTAAACATTTACCATGAATGCCATATTCAAGATGTCATGTTGGTCAATAGGACGTTACATTGACATCCCTGCAAAAAGGGGTGTTTGCAACCTTATAAAAACCATTAAATTTGAATCTCAACTTGGTTCTTCTAAGAAATGAATAATTGACCAATATGAGTGTGAACACAAGCAAATTCCCTTTGTGGAGGGTAAGTGTGTGGGAAAATAAGAAAGCCTAAGAAAGTAAATGTTCAAGAAAGGTAAGTGTGTGGGAGTCTAAGAAGGCCTAAAAAGTAGATGTTCAAGACTAGTGTTGCCCAATTTGTGATTTTATTAAGAACCGTTGGTCTTGATTCTAACTTTTTTTTTTGTTTTTGATGGAACTTCTTATTTGATCTTGAAACTAAATTTTTGGAATTTAAAAATTTCTAGCTTTGGTTATTTTCATAAAGAATTTAAAACTAATTTGGTTTAAGAATAGGTTGGATTCTATTTTCCTTACACATAACTAATCATTTTTTTAAAATTGTGTAATATTAGTTTGTTCAATTAGTTCACATAATTCCAAAGAGAGATAATGTGGTATTGATTATGTACAACCAATGAAAATTAATAATTTGCCTAAATGTAGGGTCAATTTATATATATATAGTCGTACTTACCTATCTAAAAACCTTGAACTTGTTCAAAATGAGGCAACCAGCCATATTCATGCTATAATTCCATTTTCAAAAGAGACTAATTATTTGGCTTGGGTTCTAATCAGAATTTCAAGAAAACTCAAAATCTCTAGTCCAAATATTTAAAAATGTGACTTATAATTTAACTTCTTAATTTCCAAAAGTTACCAACAATGGTCAAGATTAATTGCAAAACAATTTTCCCCCTCCAATACTTTCAATTGTGCGCTACCATGTTGGGAGTTAGAAATCTTGAATCTCAAAATGCTTTAAATACTTGGATAAAGTTTCTTTCTCCAAATTGGTCTTTCAAATTAAACTATTGTTGAAGGTTTGAAAAGTGCTTCAACAAAATGGGATGATATTGCTAAAACAAACGTCTGTAACACAACTTATGGTTGTAGTCATGTTAATATGTATCAAAGCAATTATAAACACTACTTAATATTGCATATTGTAAAATGATAATTTGACTTGATATTGAAAATTTTGAAGTTATTTAATATATTATAATATTCATAATATATCATCGAAAAATGTGAATAAATTTGGAATCAAGCTAATTTATAAAAATATAAATATATCCAAAATTATTTTTAAAATAATTTTAACTAGTGTTCTTGTTTTTTAAAAGATTTGTAAATTTACTTCAAAAGATTTGAAAATGATATATGTTTAACATTATATATATATAAGCCTTATCATAATAATAATAAAAAATATAAAATATTCCAATAAAGTAATCACCTTTGGAGGGGGGAGGAGGGGGAAAAAGAATTTTGGCTCTTTATATTGTAATTGGAGCCTTATATGGTCATTTGAAGGCCCATTGCTTGAAGTTTGAAAAAAGAATAATGGACTTGAATCTTTGTACGGACTTTGTATCAAGAATGGACTAGATCTTTTTATTTGTAAGAAAGAGATGGTCTATTCACTTGGAAGCATATGTGTGTACATACATATATTGTTTTCAACATGCTTTCACATAACTTTTTGACAAAAGGTCACCTATATGTACATATATAGGTAACCATAAGCTTGATTTTATAGTAAATAGGGGTCACTAATCCACCACTTTTGTGCCACATATTTTCAGACTTTGTAATGGAGCACAAAGTTGAGAGCATGAATTTGCCAAGGAAGAATTAGAGGTGGGAGGGGAATATTGATGTGTCCCTAATTTTGGGTCATGACAAGTCTTTTGAGTTCTAAGTAATTCATGATTTGTTTGTGCATTTCTTTAGATCTAACTATTGATTAGAAAATAAGTTATTTGACCCAACACCAATTAGTGCACAATCTTTTTTTTTCATATCCTCCATGTTGCCAAGTTTGGTTACCTAGTGGGCCAGCTTCTAGGCAACAATTTGGTTACATTAAACCAAAAATTGTCAAATAGGTTGGCAACTTACAAATTAAGCCAAGAAGGTTTTGGATGAATGCAAGTTTTTTTAAGCTTGACATTAGCAAATTGACCTCAATTTTAGTTGGTGTATTAGCAAAACAACCATTATTTTCTTAGATTCATAAGTGATTCAAGATTTTCTTTTATTATATTATGAAGAATTAGCCATGTGAAGGAATCAAACCTTGGCTAAATTGGTCCTACCCATTTTAGCACATGGCAAACTTGCACAAACAAGCAATTTCAATATCAAAATTTCAAAGACAAATAAATTACTTGCCGCATTGCTCTGGCCTTATTGTAACTTGTAGCAATTATATAAATTCAAGTTTCTAAAAAGGTTAGCAATGTGACCAAGATCATGGAAAAAAAAAAAAAAAAATCAAGTTGGAAAGACAAACAATCATTAATATTGAAAGGTCCATAATCCATAATGCATTGCTCTTGAATCTAAAACTTTCATTAATAACTAGTGGGCATCCCATAACTTTGCCATGTATAACAACATTCAATGTGCACCATGTAGCATTGAACAAGTGTTAGCACTAATAATGGAGCGCTAGTTGTGGGGTAACAAGACTTAGCCAACAAAGTCAAGTTCCACAACAAGTCAAATTCAAAATCTAGATTCAATATTCATCAAGATCAAAGAAAAAAAGACCATTCATAAGAAAAAAATGGTGAAGGTTATGGTAGTTCTTGATTTTATATTTACATACCAAAGAAGCCTAAGATGGAAAATAGTAACATTTAGGCATCAAATGCATAATGATTACAAGAAGCCTTCCATTCTTTAATGGTTTAATGGTAAGATATGTTTTCAAGTGTAAAACCTTTGAACAACATACATATGACTAAATCAAGATGAATTTTCAACCTATTTCAAAGCTTGTTCTTCATAAAATTAACAGTACTAAGACATTTATTTTCAATTGAAACAAATACCTAACCAACTACAATTTTTACCAACTTGATGTATCCTAACATTTGGTGCACAACAATATGAGATGTAATTAGCTATTTTCACAATCTTGTAAAAGGATTGTGATTATGAGGTTCAACCATTGCAACATGGCAGTTGCTCATCATTGTCAAGACAAACAAAGAATGTTGCATATCCAATGTTGTTGGATCCAACACTAGTGGAATCCGAAGATCACTTCTAGGAGGCTCATGTTTTTTGGGCACATAGTAAACAAACTTGATCTCATTAAAATGTTGAAAAAAACATTCAACATCAAGGTTCAACCAAAACTAAGTATAAATAGCCCCAAATGAATTCATTAGTTCATGAGCAAGGAAGTGGTTGTTTAGCTCAAAAATTAACTTTTTAGGTGCAAACTTACACTATGATTTCAACCACTGCATAAACAATGTGAATGACAAAAAAAATGACTTTAGCAATATGATCTTTATACGTTGCCCATATGTGCTACCCTCCAAATACAAATGCCAAATGATCAAGTTTAATGTTCAAATCTATGATCCATTTCATATAAATGGTTTCGTGAGTGCAATCCACCAATTAATTGAAATGTTTGAAGGCATTTCCCCTAAACCCAGATGTTTGATTAAAATACATTTGGAAGAGATTTGCCTTACATATGGAAATTGTTGCAATGAAATTGCAAACAAAGACATCTTGAAGTTGTACAAATTTGATGAGAAAATGAACTACAACCAACATAGGCATTAAGCAAGACAATCCAAACATCCTTTGGACATCACAAAGCTAATCCAAGTTTGTTGTTGCTTGGGCTACAATTGTGGAATCAAGTCCATTTTCATCAATAATGGACGATATTATTTTAGCACACATTTTAACAAACTCAACATACTTATCTACTGAGTCTTTATGTTGTGTAATAGCTTGTTCCCACTTTGTTTCCATGATCTAGGTTAATTTGACAAACTTTAGATGACATTTAAGAAACTTGCAAAAGAAAGAGTAAAAGGATTGGAATAAATTTTTTAATTGTGTCACCATAGGCAAACTAAAGAGGGTTTGGAACGTTAGGTTTGTCATGTGCGCCATACAATGAATACATGTAAGTTTCGAATTTGTGACACTAATTCAAGTGCCCTTAAATATACTCACACCATTTGCACCAAAACACATGAGCTGATTGGTTCTTCTTCTTTTATTAGGACCCCCAAAATTAACAAATGTAGCTAAAATCACCTTTGTCCTTTTATGGGCGATGGATCTTTTTACATTGCACTTCACTAAAAGCAGAATTAGAATACGACACCAATCTAAAAGACAACAATTATGGAAAAAATCCAAGATTGGTTATCAAAGGTAGTAATTTCATCACATGTAAGTGCAACAAACATGGCCCCATGAATTGCAACCTCACGCGCTCCCAAGTCACGGGGGTGAAACCCACTTGAGGGTCTCACAAAGTCAAGTTACGGAATTGAGAGTTGGTAGCACGCTCCTGGCTTCCAACTCTAGAAAGGGGTAGAGGGTCGAGTTGAGAGCCCCAGGATTAGATTAAGAAGAGGTATTAGTTGATCAAGCTTGAATCTGCATCAAAACAAACCACCTAAGTGTTTAATTCTCTTTCCGAGACACCCTTTGGTGTTGGGACAAGCCACGGGCACTTCGGACCACAAGACTCACCACGGCCCGGAC
>Ga0209208_10006101_pt1 | contig 16639 bp, 9 predicted proteins | sample S1TSphfallax_3_FD_187694 | JGI IMG/M metagenome (GOLD analysis project Ga0209208, IMG submission 187694) | Host-associated microbial communities from peat moss isolated from Minnesota, USA - S1T2_Fd - Sphagnum fallax MG (SPAdes) (version 2) | ecosystem: Host-associated > Plants > Peat moss >...
CCCCCCCCCCCTATTTTGGGGAGCCATAACTTTTCATTTTTTATCCATTTGTGAAGATTTTTTGTGCTTCAGATGCACCAAGAGGAAGGCTTTGATTTCTCCTTGGACACCATAAACAAATAAAATCATCCTGGGATTTCGTTGAGCTCTGAGTCACTAAGTGATTGTTCATTGGTCATTCTACTGTAGTTTACAACTAAAACGTTTATCCCATATTGTTTGCTTACCATGACAAGCTTATAAAGTCTATAAAGAGATGAATGTTGAGAAATCACAAAAAAAATATGTTTATTAATAGCCATTTGGGATGAACTAATCATAGAAGCTTGACCTTAAAAGTTAAACTAAAAATGAAAATTATTAATTATTAATTGAATGGCATTTGGCTTGGGTCTACGCTTAGCCTAATTCCAAACCTAACCTAGGCTTAGGCTTAGCTTAAGTCCAAACTTAGCCTAAGTTTGGGTCTAACTTAAATTTAGCCCTAGCCTAGGTGATATGTAGCCTTATGTGGGCCAAGTGCCAACAAACTACTTGTTAAATACTAAAACCATGTGTCAACAAATTATTGGTTAAATTTTGGGGCCACATGTTAACAAACTATTGGCTAGACATTTTACTTAACATAGTTGTAACATAGTTAAAATGCCATGATTTGTTAATGGATGAAGTTCATCCAATGGGAAGTTATAGTAAAAATCAACTTTCAACTGTAATAGTGGAATCATTTCCAACTTAAATGGTTAAAAGTGCTTATTATTGTGGTGCTAAAATGTGGTCATCGCGTTCGATTGTAATTTCATTTTCAACTCTTGTGGTTAATAGTTGAAATAAATAAACTATAGTCAAAAAGGTCATTTTCAACTATAATTGTAAGTTGGAAATGTAGTAAAAAAGGGGGGTTTTCTACTAATGGGAATGGCTTTTAAATATTTTAGCAATGAAAGACTCAATGGTGGGCTAGGGAAGAATTCTTCATGGGTGAAAAAAAAAATTGCCCTCTACCTTCAAGGCAACCAATCTCCACTACTAGAATTCCTAGTTTTTTTAATTATAAATTTTGATGAAAAAAAGAATCATATTGGACAAATGTAAAAAAAACCTCTCAACCATTTTGGACAATTCATTTTGAACTTGTCCATTGTGATTAAGTTATGTACTTTTTGACCACATTTAAGTTGGCATTTTTGACTAGTCATTTCGACTAGTATTTTTGATTGGTCAATATAACAATCAAATGATTTTTTGATTGGTCAAACACCAATTTGACTACGCAAATACCATGTGGCATTTAAACGGTGGCCACCCAAGTTAAATCACATGGCATCTAAACAATGGTTGCCTAGGTTATGCCACATGGCATTTAAACATTGGCCACTAGGTTATGCCATGTGGCATTTAAACATTGGCTACTAAGTTATGCCATGTGGATAAAACCTAAACAACCTAGGTTAAACCTAAAATTAAATACCTATTCCTAAGGTCCCTATATTTATGAACCTACAACCTAAGCTCCTAGGTTTAGGTCTAAAAGCCTATAATTAATGACTAGGTAAAAAAACCTAAGCTATGACTTTTACTATTCTTAAATGTACACCACCTTGATTAAACCTACACCTAGATGAACTAGGCAAGAAAATCTTATTTCATTTTGAATTTGGCTTTTAAGGTTGAGCCTTTTCAATTGGTTCATCCCAAGTAGCCTTCCTTTTAAATATATTTCTTATGTTTTGGATGTTTATGATGCAATTATTTATATTGCTCATCATTTGGAAAGGATGACAAATAATATGGGACAAACTTTTGAGAGGGGGAAACATTTTCATGTCCACACAACACTAGAGCCTTTTAATTCACACAACATTATTCCTAAATAATCGTGTAACATACATAAATTAAGTATATAAATGAATAAATAAAGAGGTAGGTAAATATGCATGGTAATTAAGTTTAAATAAAAATTAGTAATAGTTAATGTCTAGTTATTTAGTTATAATCAGTAATTACAACCATATTATAAATATTTGAATTGTATAAATTGTACCAAGATAATTATAATCACTACTACCAAAGTGGGGTGCAATTTACTAACTTTACTCATTATGGGACCTTAAAAGTGAAAAAACTTCATTGCATTTTATTGATTTCACCCTAATGAAAGTTATTTCACTATAATATCACTATGTAGACATCATGCTTCATTACTAATTAACATAATTCACTCTTACAATTTGTTATAGTAAATAGGTTTATTTTTATGTTTTTAAAAATATTTTATCTATGCTACTTTATGAGATACCCTATATTATTTTAAGCTACTTTAGTTATTTTAATTTATATTTTATGTTATTATAAGCTTTTAAGTTATTTTAAATTAAATTATTCAATTAAGTTTAAGCTATAAATTAGGTTATTTTATTTTAAATTAATATATGTTATTTCAAGTTATACTTTAAGTTATTCAAGGTCATTCTACTTTATGTTATTATAAATTATTTTATCCTAAGTATAATAATTTAAAATAATTTAAAACAAAATATACTGACCTAACATAAAAATAACTTAAAACAGAAAAAAAAACCTATGAAAAATAATTTTAAATACCCTATAATATAATAACTACCAATAGCCTATGATATTATAACATAGAATATCAAATAATAATTTATAATACAATAATCACCAATAGTTGTAATATAACATATAATAACCAACAATGATTTATATTATAATAACCATTAAAAAATAGCTATCAATAACCACCAATAAAATAACCACCAATGGCTTACAAAGGAATAATCACTAATAACCATTAATATAATAATCACCAATAGCCACTAATATAATACCAATCAATAATCACCAATATCCACCAATAGAATATACACCAATAACCATTAATATAATAACCATTAATAAGCACCAATATCCACTAATAGAATATCCATCACTAACCATTAATAAAGTAATCACTAATAATCATTAATATAATAACCACCAAAAATCATTTATAGAATAACAACCAAAAACCATTAATAAAATAGTCACCAATAGGCATTAATAGAATAGTCACCAATAGGCATTAATATAATAACCACTAATAGCAATTACTAAAATAGGCACCAATAATCTTTAATATAATAACCACCAATAGCCATTACTCGAATAGGCACCAATAATCTATAATATAATAACCACTAATAGCCATTACTAAAATAGACACCAATAATCCTTAATATAATAACCACTAATAGCCATTAATAAAATACCCAACAATAGTCATTAATAGAATATTCAACAATAGCCATTAATAAAATACCCACCAATAACCATTAATAGAATAGTCACCAATAGCCATTACTAGAATAAGCACCAATAATCTTTAATAAAATAGCGACCAATAGCCATTAATAGAATACCCACAATAGCCATTAATAGAATACCCACCAATAACAATTAATAGAATACCCACCAATATCCATTAATAGAATACCCACCAATAGCCATTAATAGAATACCCACCAATAGCCATTAATAGAATACCCACCAATAGCCATTAATAGAATACCCACCAATAGCCATTAATAGAATACCCACAATAGCCATTAATAGAATACCCACCAATAGCCACCAATAGAATAACTACTAATGGCCATTAATAAAATAATCGTTAATAATTATTAATATAATAACCACAAAAGAAACATTAATAATTATAAATAGAATAGGTACCAATAGGCATTCATAACCACCAATAACACTAATAAAAGTACAACCAATAGTCATATATTAAAATTGCTTAGGATTACCAAAAATAATATAAGGTGAAATAATTTATAATATACAAAAATAACTTAAGGTGAAATAACTTATAATAACCTAAAATTACCAATAATAACATAAGGTGAAATAACCTTCAATAGCCAAAAGTAACTTATAATAGTTGTAAGTAATCTAAACTAAAATAATTTAGAATAGCCAAAAAACTTACAATAATTGAAAATAGCCTAAGGTGAAATAAACTAAAATAACCAAAAGTAATTTAGAATAACCAAAAGTAGCCTAGGGTGAAATAATTTAAATTAATGAAAATTAGTCATATAATAATTGAAAGTAACTTAACATAGGTAGTATTATTACATTAACATAAAAATAATCCATTTATTAAAAAAAAAAATCAAAAGAATGGTCTTTGAAATGTTATTCAATAATGATATTCAATTTTTTTTGTTCAAATGATTTTCTTTCAAAAGGAAATAAATGTAATTATGTACATTATTGAATTAAAAAAAACAGTAAACTCGAATCATTTCATTTGAACAAAATTTCAATAAGATATGAATTTTCAAAGTTTATGTTTTTGTAATGTTTAAACTGAAGTATTTCGTAAATAGATTGTAATGTAACATATTATCACAACAAGTGAGGTGACTTGATGGTAAGGGTGTTTGTTTTCATTCCAAAGGTTAAAAGATTAAACATCATGGGTGGTGTTGTGTGTGCTCAACAATGGTATGTTGATCGAATATTTTTTTATCGAATTCTTAGAATATGTGCTTAAATTGATTATGTGACCTACCTACCTACCTACTTAGAGGTTAGGTTTTTAACCTAAAGTAGGTAGTGACATGTGTTAATACATATTAATAAGTTTTTAAAATCATGAAATTATCAACAATATTGTATGTTAAATAATTAAAATTTAATTGATTTCCATACTAGTTAATTAATTAACTAGCAAGTGAATGGTTTGGTAAATTTGTATTTCACTTGAGAATAACCTTGTTTCACTAGGTACTAATGAAACAAATCATTGTTCGTAGTAACTAGTCCCCATTCACTAAGGGGTTAAATAATTTCATTAGGTAAAAATGTACAAATTCATTCAAAATCTAATGAAACACAAAGTGAATTTCCTAGTAGTGAATGTATTATATTATTGATTGATAACTATAACCAAATTATAACCAATCTTTACAAATTTGACATAATTCATTATATATTATCAACAATGTAATTGTAATAATTAATATTTAACTATTTAATTACACATTCATTAATGTATTTTAAGTAAATAACTAGTTCACCAATTAGTAATTTATCATATGTATATAAATGGCATACCCTAACTTATATAACTAGGTTACTTACAGGCTAAAATATAGGTAAATAGGTGGAATATGGCTAAAGTATGTATAAATAAGTACACCTACAGATAAACTACTTGTATTTAGGTTATTTATCATATGTATATAAATGGCATACCCTAACTTATATAACTAGGTTACTTATAGGCTAAAATATAAGTAAATAGGTGGAATATGGCTAAAGTATGTATAAATAAGTACACCTACAAATAAACTACTTTATTTAGGTTATTTAACCACATACTTACATTACATAAGTTAAATAAATGGTTAATTTAATCTAGGAAACATTAATTTTGGAAAAACTAATGATTGGTAAAAATAATAATGCCTAAACCAACCACAATTAAAGTAATTATGGCAAATGGAATGATTATTAAACTAATAATGGCTAAACCAACCCAAAAAAATAATAATGATGAAAAAAATAACCATGACTAAAATAATTATGGTTTAATTAACCATATATAATAAATAATAGTTAAATATGTAACAACTAAACTAATTGTGGGTAAAATAATTATGGCAAAACCAACCATGGTTAAATTAGATATGGTTAAATTAACATTAATAAAATAAATATGGTGAACCTAATATTGAATAAAGTAAATGAGGCCAAGCTAACTAATGAATAGATATTTTATGGCTAAACCAACCATGGCCAAACTAGAAATGGTTAAAACTAACCATACGGCTAAACTAGCCATAGGTAAAATAAATATGGCCGAACTAGCCAATGAATAAATATTTTATGGTTACACCAACCACGGTTAAATTAGAAATGGCTAAACTAGCTAATGAATAAATATTTAATGTATAAAAAAACCATGCATAAATTAATTATGACTAAAGTAAAGATGAATGAAATAATTATGGCTAAAATCAAAATGGTTTAAATAATTATGGAAAATTTAACCATGAGTAAATAAAATTAGCTAAAATAATTTCATATGGCTAAATTTTTTTTTAATAAAGTATTTTATGGCAAAACCAATTGTGAAAAAAATAATTATGGCTAAAATAAACATGAATGAAATAATTATGGCTAGAATCAAAATGGTTAAAATAATTATGGCAAAATTAACCATGGTTAAATTAACTAATGAATAAATATTTTATGGCAAAACCAACCATGATTAAATTAGCAATAGTTTTAAATTATTTGTGGTTAAATTTATTAGGGTAAAATAATATGTTAAAAATAAATTTAGCTAATATAGTTATGCTTGTAGTAACCATGGTTAAATTCATTATGGAAAAGCCAACCATGGCCCAACTAATAATAGTTAAATTAATTATGCTAAACTAATTATGATGGTTAAAATTAATAGGGCTAAACCAATTATTGATAAATTGACCATGGTTAGATTGGTTATGGTTAGTTTTGATTTTAATTGGTTTTTCCATGGGTAGTTGAACCATAATTAATTTCAATATAACCAATTTAACCATAATTAGATAAACCATTTATATAATTAGTTTAACCATAATTAATTTGGTCATGATTCATTTAGTTATGATTAATTTACTTTTACATTTTCCAACTTTTTTCTAATTGGTCAAACATAGTGAAAATGTTCCATATAGTCCCAAGATACCCAACTAATATTGGAATTTGTAATTGGCCCTTTTGACTAGGCCATTTGCAATTTTGACCATGCCTACTTAGTTAGTCCTATTGATTGAGTATAATAGGTGGCCTTACTGACTAAGGCACTTGCCAATTTGATTAGATTGGATGGTCTTATTGACTAGGCCACTAACCAATTTGATTAGGTGGTATTTTCAAGTTCAATTTGATTAGATGTCTGATTTGATCAATTGTCAAATTGGTCACTATAATCAAATTGATTAATCAAAAGATATTCATTGTCATTCAAGCCCTTAGTAAAAAAGACCCATCTAATCAACTTGGTTAATTTGAAAAAATAGGAATTTTAATAGTGTTATGTGTCAAATAATGGAATGTTAATTATCAAGGCTTGACCAAAAATTCACATTAAATACTTGAAATTGTGAAGGTTAAACTTACTCACAATCAAAATCAAGTCTGGACTTCATTTTAACAAGAACATCCGGGTCATTATTTGCTTCCTCCGCATCATCAGTTTGTTCCTTAAAAACATCCAACAACAATTGCAAAAGCTCAAGATAAACATCCTCATCCAACTTAAGCAAAAGAACATGTCTTCTAGGATTTTGACATGTTTTGAAGTACTTACCTACTTCAGGGATAACCTTTTAATGAGATTTGCAATACAAAATGAGAGAGACAAAAAATAGCAAAGAAAGAAATGAAATTGGACAAAGTTGAACACAAAGGGGAATTGAAAGCGACCTATGGAAGCATTAATATTGATCACTAGATTCCCAATAAACGATAAGGCAAGGAGAAGCAATTGGAAAATGTCAAGGGGATCTCATGTCTAGCTCTAAAAGGCAAGCCACTACTCAACATTGTCATAGTATCTTCAATGGTCCAATTAAAGAACGCATCATCATCCTGAATGCCTCTTTGTCGCATATCCCTTGAAAAAGGAAAACTCCCATTCTTGTGCATAAGGAGAAGAACCCTACTCATGAAAGTTTGTGAAATATAGTATAAGAGTTATGTTAGTATTGAGCTCATGTGGACATAAGAAGCCTTGGAGTTTCAAAAAAAATTTACCTTTTTATTGGGGAATTCGAGATTTGTGCGGTGCATATTATTGACGACAACAAATTTCAAGTGAATTTTGAAATTATATTCTCCAAGTAGGACTTGATGTCTCTCAAAACCTGAAAGTTGTCATCATTAAAAAAAAAGATGGATCCATTCTTTGTAATATACTTGTCTGCAAATCTGAAAATGGAGACAATGTAATCATCAACTTTTACATTCCACTTGGGAATACTTGAAACATGGTCCAACACATGCACAACATGCAAATTTCATGGGACTTCAACAATGATGAGGTTCGCTTTGTCCTTCGGGGATTATTGCAAGAATTCAATACATTTTTGGTTATTGAATCCAATAGAAATAAGTAATTTGATGAAGAATAATGTCTCAAACCAATATTACCTTCTAGAAATCGTTTATATTTTGAAAGCCAAGGGACCACGCATGAGTTGAAACTTTTTTCTTCACCAAGGAAGGCTAGTCAATATTGAAAGCCTTCGTAACCAACCCCAATGTTTTGTGGTTGGTAGTGAGTATTAAGCTTCGAGGTGGTTGAAGATGAAATCTCCCTTTTGAAGTATCAATTGACTCTTGTACAAGTCTCCTTTTTTTTCGCGTGTGCAACAATGGCTTAGTAACATGACCCTTCTTACTATTGAAAGCTCCAAGAAAGTGTTCCTCTTGAGTAGCACAATTAAAAGAAAATCCTAGAACTTATAAAACTTAGCATTTACATCTTGTTTAAGTTTTTCAATGTTAGCTAGAATTATGTGGCCCCTAGAGTGCTTGAAACTTTGATGTCCTTCTTTTTCTTCTTCTTCTTATTAATATCCTCCTTCTTGTTTCCTTGAGAGGATTCAAGTTTCTTTAAGCATCTTAGATCAAATTTCTTTTGTTCTGACTTCTCTAAGATGGGAGTGTAGTCAAAATGATAATCAAGGTACCAACCACAATAAGGTAAATGAAAGGAGCCCTAATTTTTGACAAGCTTTGTTTTTTACATAGTGTTGTTAGACTTTTGATTACACCAAATACTAAAGAATCCATGCATTTCCTAAACGGCATTTGATGGAAACAACACATGGAAAAAATACATGTGAAACTCAATTAATAAAGAGTCAAACGGGAATTAGGCACAAAATGACTTTTGATATCAACCATTGAAAATAAACTAGGAATGTTTAGTTGGTGCCAATTGAGCTTTAATCCAAGTATATTGGATATGTTGAAGGTTCATGAGACCCATAGAGGGCACCAATGGATTGTAATCAACATGATGGAACCCCTTTCAAAAAGTAGTGAACTTTATTAATTGATTTTAGTTGGCATCGATTGAATTCTAGTAGAAGTGATTAGATCCTTTTCGAAACCTTAATCAACACCAACTAATTATTGATAGAAAGATAATGTTATCAAGAATAATATAACATCAATAATTGCTATTAGTTGGCATTGATTAAGTCTTGATTGAGTTATTTTGAATCATAAAGGAGTTATTTATAGCCATATATGGCTCCAAAATATCTTAAGCAATAAATGTGAAGAACAAAACCCTATAACAAGCCTCAACAATTGAATGACTCAATGCAAATTATTGATGAGTTCATAAGAATTTTCACCTGTAAAACACATGTTTCAATGTTTCTTCTGTTCCAGTTTGAAGCTCCCACATCTTTCCTCGTGTGATACCACCTTTCACTTTGAACTTTCGATAAAATGTTAATTCCCATAACTCAAATCTCCATTTTTTAATATAGTCTAAGATAGACAAGACCTTCGCTGATTGATCAATGGTGACATTGAAGTCCCTTATTGTGGAGTAAAACAACTTGATTACCTCCACCTTTAGCTGCAAAAATCCAAGATGTCCATAAAGTTAAAAGATGATTGACATTTTAAAAACAATGTCAAGATCTGTTCATGGAAAACAAGAATAAGAAGTTAGTTGAGAATGAAACCTAATGCCAAAATGTGGATATGTGAAGCCATTTATCAAAAGTGGCATCCGGAAATCCTTGCTCTGGAAATTTTTGAGCTTCCTTGACAATTCAAGATTGATTCCACTGCCTAAACCAAAAACATTTATGGTTTGTACGAACACAAGCCAAAATTAACATTTGCAATTTTTCAATAAACATTTTCAGCTTTGGATTCATATTGTAATGAATCTGAACCTCATGCATGAATTTTAGGCCCAATGAAGGATCACATACATGAAGTTGCTTGTGGAAAGTGATCATGTGCTCCTCGTGGACCACATCCATAGCCTTGTTGTTCAAGGGCTCTAGTTGGTCAGGGTCTTTCAAAATTAGGTCAACATCCACACAACAAATCCCTTTGGAAAGTTGAGATAGGATTAGCGGCATAAAACTAAACTCAACATTTCAAAGATGGTATTGAATCTGGAATAGAAGGAAATTGTCTCATCTTGTACATATAATGAAAAAACCTCTTATGTGAGGTTATACCAAGTCTTTTGTGTCTTGGCCTTGCACTTATTGAATTGTTGGTCTAAAATGACATCTTTAAATTATTGTAAAGGTATCATTCCAATACTTTGGATCCTAAAAAACTCATGGACTAGAGATGGCTTCACATGGTCCAATTCAATGGACCTACGTTGCCACAACGAGGAACAAAAATCAATGTTATATTGAAATCTTCAACGTGAGAAATAAATCATTACTATAAAACTTGGTACTTTTTGATTGGAAAATCTAGTAAAAAAATGCCCAATTTGAATAGGCGTAAAAAATACAACTCAATCATTTTGGACAAGTTGATTTTGACACATTAGTAGAAATCAATCAAAATGTAACCACTCCATTTACGACTACATGCGACTTGTAGTCATTTGTGACTGGATTTGGGAATATTTGCAACTACAAGACCAAATTTCAACTATTTTGGTCATTCTCGCAATTATGATGCAACTATTAGAAATTTCATCCTATTGGTTGGATTGATTTTACATTTATTTTCATCCATTAATAGGTTGATATGTCCCATTAGGTGCAATAGTCACCAAATTAGTTGCATTCTAAAGGTGATCTACAATGACATAGGGGTGTATTTTAATGTATGTACTAATTTTATATATATATATAAAATATGCATATGTATGCATATTGTTCATATATTGAATCTCAAAATTAATATTTAAACTTTGAATTTTTTATTCAAATTTGAAAATTGTTATTTCAATTGTTTAAAAAATTATTTGAATTTCAAATTTTTGATTTGAATATGATTTTTTCAATTTAAATTCAAAAAGGCTTATTTGATCTAAAAATTGATTTTTGAATCATAAATTAATGTTTTCGAATCCAAATTTTAGTATTTCAATTCAGAAAATTATTAATTATAAAAATGGAATTACTAATTTTTAATATTTCTATATGAATATGAAAATTTATTTTTCAACTCTGAAAATTTTTCATTTAAATTTTAAATAATCATTTGATTTGAACCTGAAATTTCAATTCCAAATTATTATTTTGGATTCGAAAACATTAGTACTTCTAGTCTGAAAATTATTCGTTGAGTCTAAAAATGGACACTTCAATTTTGAATATTATTATTTGAATCTAAAAATCGACCTTTGAATTCTGGAAATTGTTATTTAAGTGTAGAAAAATTATTTGATCTAAAAATTAATATTTCAATTCAAAAAAACTTATTGAGTCTAAAAGTCAACATTTTTATTTTAAATATTTCTATTTGAACTTGAAATTTGATATTTGAATTCTGAAGTTTAAAATTTAAATTTTATGAAATGATTTGACTTGAAAGTTGAAAATTGAATTCCAAATTATTATTTTGGATTTTTGAAATTAATATTTCAATTCAGAAATTTATTAATTGAGTCTTAAAATGGACATTTTAACTTATTTGCATATGAAAATTGATGTTTCAATTCTGAAATTTGTTATTTAACTTCAAAAAACTTACTTGATCTAAAAATTGATATTTGAATTCTAAATTACTATTTTGGAATCTTAAATTTATATTTTAATTCAAAAAAGTATTGATTGAGTTTTAAGGGTTTTTTTGCTAGTGTTATCCATAATAAATTACTTTTATAAATTATTATAAATGATTATGCTTATTAAATTTAAGTTACACTAAATCATTATTCTTATAACATAAATTTATATATTTTTAAATTGATATTCTTATATTAAAAGAAATTAATCAATGTAATTAATGTGACATTACTTTAAAATCGTTACAATTACTTCATATAAGAATTAATTAGTGTGTGCATAATTATTTTCTAATTGAACATAATTATTCATATTCTATAATTTATAAATTGAAACCTGAATTAAAAATTTGGAAAAATCACATTGTAGTTAAAATAATTATTTACTGATTTTAATTTCACGAATTATTATTATTTATTATTATTATTATTAAAAATTCTCTGATTAATCATCTATGGTAAATATTTTATAGTAATTTACAATAATTATAAAAATAATGTTATGTTTAACAAATTATTGTATTTATAGTTAATAATTACCAAGAGAAAAAAATTACTTGACCTATAATAAATTTACAACAATAAATGTAATTATAAAATAAGTAATGTAATTAGTTGAATAATATATATTTTAAAATTGTGTAAGAATTTACTTTCTAATAACAATTGTTGATTCATTACTTATAATTTTAACGTAAATATTTAAAATAGTTAACTTTTAAATTATATTCATTAAATTAGTTTTACATTAATCAGATTCTAAGAAATAATAAAATATTCTAAAATATTTTAATTATTTAATCATTTATGAGTTATGTATTAATAACTTATGATTAACTAAATAACTAGTTTGTTGAATATCAAGAAGTTATCGCTTATTTAAGTAATTGATAATGAATAATGAATATTTGTAGTGTATAATTTATAATTTAAATACATGTAAATCTAATCGTTATTAATTAAATGATTATTTAGTACTTAAATTGTTTAGAAATCTAAAAATTAAGAAAAGTAAGGCATGAAGAAAGTTTTGAAATTATAATTTAGTTTGTGAAGAAGTTGCAACTTCAAATTTTACCCCATATTGATTCTTCTTTAATTCTTATTTTGAACATTATATAAACAAGGGGGTGTGGTCATCCAATTTCACATTAAAAAATTTGTGCACATGGGATGAGCTAATCAAAAGGCTGAACCCAAAACAAAAATTCAAATTATGCGCATTTCTAAAGTACTTACCTTCCCAACCTACTTATTTACCTAGCTAGGTAGGTACCTAGTTTGACCTACCCTTTTAGGTCAACCTATGTACCTACCTACCTAAATACGAATAAGTATTTAACCTAGGAAGGTAGAACCTACCTACCTATTTTTTTTACCTAAATAGGTAAGTTGGTATGTAGCCTAGGTTTGTAGGCACCTATTTATCTACCTACCTAAAAACCTACCAATCTAATATTAATAAATTTACTAAACTATTTTTGTAATGCCACATGGCATACTTACATTGGGCCACATGTCATAATATAAGATCATCTAAATATTTGAATTGAACATCTTAAATTATTTATAATAATAATAATAATAATAATATAAATAATCAAATATTAAAACATGTGGCAACACATCATTTGCTTTCAATTGTGACCAAATAGTTGCATCTTAATCGCATGTGACAATACGTATACAATGGAGTTAAAAGATGAAATGTATTTGTTGAGTTTTTTTTTCATACAATACCCTTTGTCATTTGCAACTAATTTATCACATGCAATTTGTCCTAGGTGATTAAAGAGATTTTAGTTGCAAAATGTCTCTTGTGACTAAACTTTAATCATAAAGACTAGTTGAAAATACATCTTTTTCTTCTAGTGACATGTATGTTCTGACTGCGGGGGTTTTTTTGACTAATAGAGTATGGACCATTTGATTAATCATTTTGATTAATCGAATTTATGCTTGTGAAAAAAACTTGTGGCAAATAGGTAGGTAGGTAAGTAGGTAGGTACGTTGTAAAAAGGCAAGTGGGCACGTAGGCAGATAGGTCATAAAAATGCAAATAGGTAGGTAGGTAAGTAAGTAGGTAGGTTGTAAAAAAGCAAATGGGCATGTAGGCATGTAGGTCATAAAAAGGCAAATAGGTAGGTAGGTAGGTCATAAAAAGGGAAGTAGGTAGGTGGTAGCTTTACCCTACCTTACCCTATCCTACTTAACCTAACTTAGTATATTCTACTTAACCTACCCTACCTACCTTAACCCCTTAAACATGTACATAGATTATAATGCTACGAATTGAACCTTTGACCTCCCTAATGATAAACCAAGTCTTTAACCAATGGACCACCATCAAAAGGTGTTCAACTTTTGTGAATATTTTTATTTCACATGTTTATTTTGACATTTCACTACAAGACCATGAGGTATGAAAGTCGATAGCTTATAGGAGATAGGTGGGTGGGCAGGTGGGTGGGTAGGTAGGTAGATAGTTAATATGTAGGTAGGTTATAAATGGGTGGATATGTAGGTAGGTAGTACATTTAGGTAGGTGGGTGGGTGGATGGGTAGGTAGGTAGATAGGTATTTAATATGTAGGTAGGTTATAGGTGGGTGGGTAGGTAAGCAAGTAGGTAGGTAGGTAATATATCTAAGTAGGTAAAATGTACATAGGTAGGTAGGTGGGTGGGTGGGTAGGTAAATATTACATCTAGGTAGGTGCATGGGTTGGTAGGTAGGCATTATATCTAGGTAGGTGGGTGGGTTCGTAGGTAGGTATGTAGGATGTAAGATTGTAAATGGGAGGTAGGAGGTAGGTTTGTAATAGGCATAAGATGTCCCATTTGACTACAAAACATTGGTCATTTTGATTAATGATGTCAATTTTTATGTTCAATTTGATTAGATGTCCCATTTTACCAAAACCCATTGGCCATTTTGATTAGGGTTGTTTAATTTAACTCAATGTATTGGTTTAAAAAATCACTTTAGTAAAGTTGATTGGTCAAAAAAACATATTTTGGGCCTTTAGTCAAAATGGACATGTCCATTAGTAAAAAAAGACCGGTTGGTCAACTTGAACCATTTGAAAAACCAAGTTTTGTAGTAGTGGATGGAAATGTAGAAACAAACCAAGCTTACTTGTTAAGTTCTGTCATTGTTGTGAGGAGCTCCACGAGGCCAGTCTTGCTATCAAACACAAAATTGTCCATCCATATGTGCTAATCTGCATCAAATGGATGAACTTTCTTTATATATGGGAACCAAACTTGAAGTTTGTGGTTCCCGTCCCAGACATGGAACATTTTTTTAGATAACAACCTAAAATCTTGGTTTCCTTTCAAAAACTCCTCAAATCTATCATTTTTTTCCTTCTAGAAAGGCCCCCATGATGACTCAACAATTGAGACAACAATCTTTTCACCTTACCAATTTGTGGTAGAAACAAATAAGACCTTCCCTTTGCCTATAACCCATTTGAAAGGCCTGCTCCATTTTTAGCACATCAATTTTTAGAGCAAGTTTGACAATGGGCATAGCAATAAGCCTACACAATGGAATGTTCATTCAAGATTTTTCCTTGGGATAAATCTCGCATTTTTCCAGGACCTTGTTTGTGTTAAACTTGTTCTTGCTTTGGATCCCTTGGATTACATTATCACATGAAACAACCAGCTACACAAATAATTTATAAATTTTAATAATTAGATTTTCAATGAAAGTTGATGTCTTATAACTCTTCTATTGAAAACTAGATAATTGTGTATTATTCATTAGCAAATTGATGGCATATGTAAACTAAAGAAAGTAAACCAATTGCAATGCAATTTTACAAAGGAACCTAGCCATTTGAAGAAGGATGTTTTTGTAGTGTTTGTTGGTGCCGACTAACTATTCATGAAACCTTATCCAGGCACCTCCTAAACAAGAAGCACATCAACAAAAATGACTCCTAGTTTGATGTAAATCAGCATAAGGATTTAATTAATGGTAAACAATAATGTTTCAGTTGTCAATCATCATTAACTAACTATTTGTGAAACATTTTTCCTACACCTCCTTAACAAACAATAATGATTCATTTGGTTGGAAATAGTCATCAGAAGAAACCTTTGTAGCGATGGGTGTGTCAGTCAACGCCGATTAACATTTCATGCACATTCTAACCAAACCTCCTAGACATCAAATTCAATTATGGTGATACCACACTATTACAAAATGCGTTTTACTTCACTTTGGGTTTCATTAAATTTTGAGTGAATTTCGACAGTTTTACCTACTGAAATTATCTAACCCCCTAGTGAATGGGGAATAATTCTTATTAACAATGAGTTGTTTCATTAATATTTAGTGAAACAAGATTACTCTCAAGTGAAATATAAATTTACCAAATCATTCACTTACTAGTTAATTAACTAACCAATATGGAAATCAATTAAAATTTAATTATTTAATACATAATATTATTGATAATTTCATGATTGTTTAAACCTATGATTTATTGACACATGTCACTACCTAGGTAGGTAGGCCATGTAATCAACTTAGGCACTTATTATAAGAATTCAATAAAAAAAATTCGATCAACATACCATTGTTGATCACACACAACACCACTCATGAGGTTTGATCCCTTGACCTTTGGAATGGAGGCAACATTCTTACCATTAAGCCACCCCACTTGTAATGGTGATATGTTACATTACATTATATTTATCAAATACTTCATTTTAAACATTATAAAAACATAAACTTTGAAAATTCATATTTTATTGAGATTCTGTTCAAATGAAATGATTCGAGTTTTTTTTTTAAAAGTTCAATAATATACATATTACATTTTTTTTTTTT
>Ga0209208_10006102_pt1 | contig 16638 bp, 9 predicted proteins | sample S1TSphfallax_3_FD_187694 | JGI IMG/M metagenome (GOLD analysis project Ga0209208, IMG submission 187694) | Host-associated microbial communities from peat moss isolated from Minnesota, USA - S1T2_Fd - Sphagnum fallax MG (SPAdes) (version 2) | ecosystem: Host-associated > Plants > Peat moss >...
TTTGGTTCTGGCCTGTTCACCATAAGTGGATTCTAGGTAAGAAGCCTGTGCACTTGCTATAGCACACTTGATATTAGCATAGAGAACCTCAACACCTTGGTTTTTAAGCCACAACTGCACGTTTCGGAGCCAACATTGTTGGTTATCATTGAGCATGCTGAGCATCTGGATCTGGGTCTGGTAGGCACAGTACAATAGACGATCCGCGGTGGATTTCCGTAGTCTATCATAATACTTGAGAGTTTGTTACCACCAGTTTGTTCCAAGTTCTATTATAATTAGTTGTGAGGGTGGGTGCACCCAAAGTTTAATTTTTATCTGTTTTTTTTTTGGGGGTGCAAAGGAGCCAGTTTGATTGATCCATCAATTGTGTAGGCATTTAGTTTGGAAACATTTGGCACTCCCAAATTAAAAGAATTAAGTTGCTTCCCTTTTGCCCACCTTTATAGGCTATGAAAGTTACAACTTTGGGCCAAAAATATGGGATAAATTGTGGTGCTCTTGGGAACATTTTTGGGAACACATTGAGAACATGATTGGAACAAAAAAATTCAAAAAATCACATTCACCCCCCCCTTCTCCCACCAAAGGAAAAAAAGATGGCCATCCTTAGAGGTGCATGTTGAGTGGTCTCATTGGCTGCATGAAAGTTATATTCCTACGACTGTTTGTAACCATTTTTGGCCTGGGCTAATACGGCTTCCTACCGGCATGGGTACCTATTATTCTTCCAATGGGCTACCTCCAATTATGGCAAGTCATGTATCTACCTATCTCTTGAAGAGGAGGGTTTTATTTACCTACTTGATGATGTTTGAACCAATCATAAAGCAATTGAAAAAAATTCCTTGTGTATTTGGAAGACACCTGGCCTCCACTAGAGCATCTCCAATGGGGTTTAACTCTGGATAGTAAAATTAAATGGCTAAGTTTAGCAGTTTTGTTTTTTCGGCAACCCCACCAATAAAACTGAAACTGGAACTGGCATATACGTGGGGGATTACTAATAGCAAACCATCTGGACCAATCATTATGATCGACCAATTAGAAGTACTGAGCCTCAGTCAGGTCCAATTTATTACACTCATTTTTTGAGGTGCATAACTGCGTTGCGCCTTTTACCAGCCACGGCAAGCTGCACAAATTTGGTGTGAAATAACCAATTTCCTGAGCTAAACTAGCACATTTTCACTTTTTGGCAATAAATTCTACTGTCTGGAGTCACATACTGAGCACTATTGGAGATGCTCGTGGTAAGCCTCCCACAAAAGAGATCTTCGGCCTAGTCCTTAAGAGTGGGAGGGACTTGACGCCTACATACTCATTAAGAGCCAGAGGGATCTTATGACTATATAAAAGTAGGGTCCTTCCAACTCCAAAGGAATAGGTGTAAAAACTAAGAACTTCCCCCTTAAATGCCTTGTGATGTAAGTATGTTAGGTTCAATGATAGTGCTCGCCTTGCGCTTTATGATTGGTAAAGTGCACATTTAGGACATTCCCAAAATGTGGGGCCTTTACTAAGTCATCTTAGGCTCCTTATTTTGGGAATTGCCCCTCCCCCCAACCTGGGTTTGCCCTAAGCTACACATGTCAAAGTGTCCACCCAATGGACAAAATAGTAAATCCATCTCTTAAAAGTGCATTTTTCGAAATTGATATTTGTTTTGGTCAATTGATGTTGGTTTGGAGTTTCCTTCTTTCTAAGGGTTTGTGATGCTCCACCAAATTTGAGTCTTCACTCTTAACACTTGATAAATTGTTATTTTGGCACAACATATACTTTATTAAGAAAAATTGTATTTCTTTTGGGACATTAAGACCAATGTTTTGCAAGAGTCCAATTGAGAGCTTATTGGTTTTAACCACCTGAAAAGGTATTTGTCTCATAGGCATCTTCACAAGAAATGTGATCTAAATAGTCAACCATCCCAATACTATTGGGATGCGTCAAAGTTTGAATGCGTAAAGCACTCCAAGCAATTTCCTAAGTGTATTTGGAGCACACCTTATATATGTGAATATCTATTTATCATAGAAAAGACGAGAGATATTGTGTCTACCCTTTAAGTGTAAGGTAAAGCCTTTGGAATAGGGCTTTGGAATAGGGCTTTCTCAAAGTAAGAAGTCTAGGGTGAGATGATGGCCATTTCTGACCCTGCATTTTGTGAATGTCCCTCAACTATGAGTTCTACCCTTCATAAAGCACAAATCAAAGGTTATAGTGAACCTAGCAAACAAAAGTAGAAAGAAGGGGATAGTCCTAACATCTACTCCATAGAAAGTAAGCATAATTTCCCTCCCATTTCTAGGGAGGCTTAATATCCAAAAGGAGGGGTATTCATGGACACAGAGTACTGTCCAAATACATTAAGAATTCTTTCCGAGTGCTTTATGAGTGAGAAGAAAGGTCTTACACCTAGTTATATAGGTGTAAGAACCCTCCCACTCTTATACCTTATGATCTATCATTCACAATGCTCATCTTTGCTTTACTAGCCTACTAAGGGAGATTCCCAAAGTGCACACAGGGTCAATGGTTGTTTTGGGTCCCTTATTTTGGAAATGCCCTCACTCTTGGGGCTTTAACTACACTTACAAGTGAATGTGATTATTGTTTCCTGCTGAGAGTTTTAAATAGACAGTGGCGCTATGTGGTGCTCTCTTTGTGGTTGACATTCTATTGTAATATATGGCCATAAAATGGTACTAGCATTTTGACCTCAATTAATAAGTATTACAAAAGCTTGTATACCCATGCTTTGTTCACAATGTACATGGGACAATAGTATTGGGACAGCTGTTGGCATCTTTCTATAGTGGAATGGTTCAAAAGATGAACGCATCTTCCATCTTAAGTTAAGTCAAGGGGGTTGGTAGTGGTGGGTTTTAGTTTTAGCCACCGCTCTCCTTGCTCTCCCATCACCCACTTCCTCTCCTATCACCCACCTCCCCTTCCCAGTACTAACTGGTTACAACCAACGGGTAGCTGAGTTAGAGCATCTCCAGTGGTGCTCAGTATGTGACTCCAGACAGAAAAATTTATTGCGAAAAAATGAAAATGTGCTGGTTTTTTTGCACCAAATTCGGGCAGCTTGCAGTGGCTGATAAAAGGCACACCACAGTTGTGCACCTCCAAAAAAGAGTGTAATAAATTGGACCTAAATGCAGCTCAGTATTTCTGATTGGTCAATCATAATGATTGGTCCAGGTGGTTTGCTATTAGTAGTCCCCACATATATGGAGTTCCAATTTCAGTTTTATTGGTGGGGTTGCCAAAAAAAAAGTTAAACTTACGCATTTAATTTTACTATCCAGAGTTACAAACTGCACTGGTGGAGATGCTCTTAGGAACCCCCTTAACTTGTATTTACTTACTCTTGGACATATGTGACTTGTAGCAATTCAACTACAACTTAAGTCCTCTCCTTTTGTGCTTCCCCTACTTCCTTGGATTGATGCCCCTTTAGTAATAAGATTTAACAAATGACAAGAAGTGTCTAGTCTCACAAATGAGAAGCTGCTTTCAAAAATGCCCTCAAACTAAAATCCAAATCAAAATGCAATGAGGGAAAAAATAATTTGCATGGAGATGTGCCAATTTTTTTCCTATACATCAGCCAATATGCAACCAATTTTCTATTTTTTATTTTTTCAAAAATTTGCCTAATTTTGCACACAAAAAAAACTGTTGAAATTTGAAATAAGCCATCCAGCAGCAACACAATTTTAAGGCGTGATCCCACAGTCTGCTTAGGAAAAAATGCTACTAAAAGCACTGAAACAAAACCCCAAAGCCAAAGCTAGTAGTTACTGTATTTGTGAGACGGTATAGAGACGGTGACTTGGGGGATGGGGGATGTAAGTTGTTAAGTTTCTAAATTAAACGTGATTCCCATTTAGTCAAGTGAGTGACAAAGAGTCAACCTACAATGCCCACAATGACTATCCACAAAGTCAACCTACGACAAAACTTTGCAGCTGAAAAACATGGCCAAAGATGCCAACCCAAATGAAACCAATTCCCTAAAATTTTCCCACTTTTACAGTTTAGAAGTGAAGTGTGACTTGCATTACCAATAGTGATGATCTTTGATGATGTCTACTATACTAGTATCATGATTCCAGCTAGTGTTGATGGCTGACAATAGTGGACAATGATGTGCAAATTGCCTGACAATAATTTCATGAGTTAGAAAGGGGAGAAAGAAAAACATCTACTACAGTTTACATTGTCCAGAAACTTGACATTTTCTTCTTCTGCTATAAGAAAAGACAACGAAACTTTACATTTTAACATGGTGAAAGTAAGTGTTGCATCCACCAGAACACCTTGATTGAACCGGCATCTACATTCGGTACCAGCTATGTGACCCAGCACCTACCAGACTCCAGTGCACATGATCTTGGAAATTGGACTCCTTTTCTGATTTAGTTGCGAATGAAAAACAACTCAGTTACCTGCAAGATGTCTTCTTGGTAACAGATCATGTCAACTCTCCTACTGTCAAACTCTTCCACCTCACAAGTGGATACCTATTATCAAAAAAATTAAAAGATGCTATTGCTTAGACAAGCAAATTGATAATAGGCAGTTCTCAAAAAATTTAAGAATCCAATTATTCGATACCTTCTGTGAGACAAAAGAAATAATTTCACAATGAACCACTGAATTTTAAGTTTAAAAGAAAATCAACATTGATAAACACTATAGTTTTTGGGGTTGCTTCTAAACATTATAAATTTACTGTCCTTGAGACATAATCAGGGTCTCTCAGTCCCGATCTAATGTTTTCTTCTGTAAATGTAAATATAGACTCTAAGAGGCCTCACTCAAGAACCTGAAAGTTCTGGTGTACGTGCTGGTTCACCTTAGCCCACTAGCTTACAAGGACAAGAATGCAAAGAATAAAAGCATAACTTATGTTCAATTTGCATTGCACTCCCAGTTTCAATGAGTGCTGGGTGGGTACCAAGCCAGAGCCCCAGTATATGGACTGGTTGAGGTATCAAAGAACTGACCGAACTGGTATATTGTATCACCTGGGACAAATTTTGCCTCATACCAATAGTAGATACCAGTGTTGGTCTGGGATCAACTTATTTTGGTACCAGCTGGTAATGGTATTGGCACTTTTAAAAATAATTGATAGCAGTCTAGTACCGGTATTGGCTATTTTAAATGTTTTATAGCTGCCTGGTACCGGTATCAGACCATCTCCAACGGTGCTCAGTATGTGACTCCAGACAGTAAAATTTATTGCGAAGAACAAAAAATGTGCTAGTTTACCTCAGGAAACTGGTTTTTCCACACCAAAGTCATGCAGCTTGCTGTGGCTTGTACAAGGTAAAACACAGTTGTGCGCCTCCAGACAGTAGTGTAATAAATTGGACCGGACTGAGGTTCAGTATTTCTAATTGGTCGATCATAACAATTGGTCCAGATGGTTTGCTACTAGTAGTCCCCCACGCATATGTAGTTCCAGTTTCAGTTTTATTGGTGGGGTTGCCAAAAAAATTAAAGCTATAAACTTAGACATTTAATTTTACTATCCTGAGTTACATATTGAGCACCATTGGAGATGCTCTTAGGCTCAATATTGATTTTGGGCTGGTATATGCCTGGTATATAGACATTACCTCAAGTTACTACCAGCTAGTACCGGTCTTAAGCTGGTACCAGACTTAGGTCATACCAGACTGGTCTGATATTTGATACCAGTGTTCATATAGTATTGATACCAGTATCTAACCCTATATACCAAACCAACATTGATAAATACCTGCTTGGTAGGGGTTTGAAGTAATACCAAAGGTTATATCGATGTCAATGTCAGGTAATATATACCTGCCATATACTAGCCAAAAATCAACCTTGGACCAATATCAGGACTAGGCTAGTATGAATGTTTTTTTAAAGTTCAATAACAGCTATAGCTTGGTATGATTTTTTTCCAATAGATATTTGATACGAGTACCAGCTGGTATGTTCAAAAGTTGATACACACCCAACACTGATTTCAAGTTTCAACTGTATAGATGCCCTGTCTCCAAGAGGGAACATTTATAGGCAATTGCCTTCATCATTCGGGCTGAGTGATAGGAAAGGGCTTGACTCTCAGATAAAGAGGTCAGAAAGAAGAATTGAGGAAAAAGCTCTTGACCCATGTCCTCATAAACATAGAGGGATCTCAACCTTACTGCTTAACCTTTAAATGTCATAGCAGAAAAATTGTTCCAAGTGCATGGAGGGAGGCACAGCCACCCAACAGCCCAACAAACATGTCAAGTGAATGTATGTTTAAAATCTAGCTTGCTCATGTTGTAGGCAACTTCAAGATGAATCTTTTGCTAAGAAAAAAAAGGAATTTGGTTGAGAAATGGAAATTTCTCACTATTGAGTGTGCAGTTGGTGTCCTAATCATTGATCATAATATTTTCCAGTTTCTCAAGGATTTGACCACTTGTCATTCGTAATTGTATTCTAAATACACAAGGTAGGTAAAATGCATTCATACAAGTGAGGTGGAGAAAAAGAGGGGCACTTGGACTACTAGATATGAAGGAGAAACCAGTCATCCAGAGTTGCACATACAAGGGGCACCTACACACAAGCAAAGAAATCTTGATTATTTTCAAGCACCTTGCATAAGATCTCCCAAAATGGTTGAGGTCTTTGGAAAAAAGAAACTATCATAGAACACAAGCTAGCCTTATAACAATGCAACAATGCCTCATAATTCATAACCAGCCTCTGATCACCCTATACATGTACACCCTCCCCCGACCATTAAAGCCATACTTGAAATACCTAAAATATAAAGGCGATTTGCAATTATCAAACACATTTATATTAGTAACCAAAAATTCCCAAATAAATTCGTCCTTAATCGAAATGACCATACGATTTTTACGACCAATCAGTTGCTTGCTGTTTAAGTGACCAAATATACCCATTACCCAACACAACTCTGTAAAGACTGATCAAACATATCCTGATAATTTTTTTCTCATTTACCCATTTCTGAGCAACATTTACTTATGACACCTCATTTCCTCCAAAATATCCGAACACAATACCATAGCCCAGGGTCAGTTGAACAACACAAATAACTATTTTGTTCAAAAAATGAATTCGTATTAAAAACTTGAAATTATTGAATTTTCCATGATTTATTATGATATTGTCACATGAGTAGTTAAATTATTCAGGAGTGTAGCTTATGATTATTATGATGATTTTCAACATGTCAACTTCATATTCACAAAAAATCATTTCTCTATTTTGAGGATTATTTAATGACCAAACTGACCTTGGGGTAAGGTAGTCAGCTACTCAGTGTTCAGTACCAGGGGGGGTTTCATTGCATGATTATCAGCAGTGAAAAAACTATCATTAGGTCCACTATAATGTTGTTTGATTATCAACCTGGGTTTGGCTATGGGCTTGCTTACCTTGTTCAATCTTGGTACCTTATTAAGGCTCCCCAGTTAGTGGCTGGATAGTGGTTGTACACACTTTCCACATGGGGCATAAACACCCTACAACCAATCCATATGGCATAGTATATTGGCAGCTTCCACAAGTGCACACTGATTAAATTACTTTTGGAAATGCTTGAAATTTTCAAAAAAAAACTTTTTACAAAGAATTTTTGTGTGTGAATGAAAGTAAAGATCTTTGGAATATTCATGAATATATATATTTTTGACATGAAATCTTCTTAATTTATTACTTATTAGATAAACATGTGTTTGAAGCTACCCCTGTAGTACAGTATAATAAGCACATGGGTCTACTTAGGAAGATGTGGAGAACTTGAATCTTGTCAGTTTTGCTCAAGTTACCATGGACTTCATACTCCTTGTTTAATAATCACCACAACCTAAAATTGCCTTTCTCTGAAACTTCCAATAGAGATGAAACCAAGCATTTTCGACTGTCATTTAAGCCTTGCAAAACTTAAAGATTAAACAAAGAGACCAGCTTCCACATGAGAACTGACCAACAGTTAGAACTTAGAACATGTTTTAAGTCTCATTAGAACCCAAAGGAAACTTAACAAGCTCCCTGAATCTGTTCTCCAAAACCCTAACCCTAAACATCTCAGATATATATTGTCACAAAAACAAACCTAAAATCTGATGTGACAAAAGTGCATAGTACACTACTGAGATTGCATGTAACAAACTAGCATGTCCCGTATGCCTGCAAAAATTATGGTTTTCATAAAAGTCTATAATTTGGTAACATGGCTTGGCTCTGGCTGACACTGCACAATCAGTTCATCCAAAAGAGTTTTATGCCTCTTTGTTCACCATGGGCTGAAGGTAAACTTTACTGCCCAAAATTTACAACCCTGCAATCATTCACCTTAACATATTTGATATGAAAGTCTTTGGAAGATTTGGGGGCATTGGATGAACTACAATGAATGAAGCGTGCAAAGGGTGGAACTGGAATACAAGCATAAAAGAGACCATATGTACATCACTAGTTGGTGAAACCAAGAAGTCTAGTAGACTATATTTTTTTCATTGAGAGAGAGATGGGGAGAAGCTCTTCAGCACTAAGTGTACACTAACCGGCAAGCTCAACCAAATACATTGTCGATCATGGGACTACAAAGCTTCTAATTCCATGGAAACCCCTCACTTGAAGGACATTCTGCATATGGTAAGTTTCCTTTGTTGGCCCAAACTACCATGGAATTTAGTCTGAAATAGGCCAAGCCCAACACTGCTGCATTAGGTAGCTCATTGGAATGTAGGCTTTGAAGAAATTTATAAATAACCACCATTTCTAGACTAATGCTTGAAACAAACATAAAAATGGTTTGATTGATTAAAAAGTTAGGGAATTGGCAATGATAATGCAAAATTGTGAAATGAAATGAATTAAAAAATGCCATGTCATGTAATTCAAATAGATTGAAGGGCTACATTTAATTGAAATAATATATACAAATTAAACCCATTCAGGAGTATGTTTCCACACCTCTTTGAATATTGTTAAGCAAATGTTTATTAATTAATTAACTTTATGAAAGAACAGGTGCAAGCATAATTTAGTAACACATGAGTAAAAAAAAGAAATAAGTTTCTTAAATAGAGCACTTCAGCATGAAAGATTTGATTTAAGAAATGGGGGATGGTGTGATGGAACATGCATTGTTGGAGAACAAAAAAGTGGCACCAGAACCTGTCACCATCATAAATCCCAAACGTTAGAAGGGCTGGAGATGGGAAAAGAAAGAAAAAACCACACTCTATGAAAGTTGAATCTAATGACACCTGCCCCTCACTATTTTGAGGGCATAAAGAAAAGGCAATTAATTCTTCCCTTTCTATTTGGAGTTCTCTTGTGAGGCAGAATAGTTGCTTGGAATCTTAAGCCGTGGAAGAATTCTTACAATGAAGGTTGATGGTCTGATTTGTTCATTGATGAAGAAAGAAAAAAATGGGTGAAAATTTGTTCAGATGAATGTAAATTTTTGCTTGTTCATTGCACTGGATAATGGCAGTAGTATTGGCTCTTCCATGTTTTCGTTCCAGTGCGCCAGCTACCACGCTTGAGGTTTGACCTCAAAACATGGAAGAGCCTTTAGGGTTGGTGTAATGCACTGCTTGGATTTTTCCTTCGTATTTTCAGCTCCCTTACGTGCCTGAAGAAACCTGTTCCCTGGCTTAAAAGCAGTTCACCTCAATAACTAAGTCAAGGGAACTCCCGGAAGAGCAGGGTTTACTCTGAGTTCTCTCGAAAAGCGGCCCTTTTTCTTTCTGGATATATGTAGCCAGAAAGTTATATTAAAGATTGAAAATGCTAAAATCAAGTGTTTTTCGAGATTTTCAATACCCAGAATTCGAAAAAACATCTAAGAAAAATCGCCAGATGTCTATACATGTTTACCTTATGTAGCCAAAAATATAGAAAGATGTTGTAGAAAATTTATTTTCATATTTAAATCTTCCTGTGAAGAGAAGGCTAGGGAAGAACCATGCATGAGACGACAAGGGACTATAGAGGGAGAAATCGTGCCTGTTGGTTGATAGAGCACTTGTGGATGGAGCGTCGCGCTTCAATGAGGAACCAATCTAGATACACAGAAGTGGGAGAAGAATGATGGGGGAAATTGTAGAGCGGGGCTTCCAAAAGAGGCTTGGTTGGACCCAGAAATTAATGATCAGGATAGAGCAAGCAGAAGCAAGTTTAGAAAGAAGGAACAGAAGCAGTAGTAAAACGAAGGAAAGAAAAAGCAAAATCCAGATACCAAAAGCATGAATAATACATCGGTAAATTTGGACATAGAAAATATACCCTCTAAATTTTCAGAAAATCCAACATTAGGAGACGGCCAAACAACTCCAGCCAAGCATACTTTCATATACTTAAGTACATGGTGTGCTTTAATACCTTAATATGCAGACTTCAGAAGAAGTGATGAAATAGACTAGTGATATATGTGCTTATAAGCTCACGTCTAGCCGATCAGCTCTCCTCATGCCTCGAATATCAAGGAGGAGACACTCTTACTTATAACAGCAGATAAGGTGATCTCTAATCCGTGAAAGCACTGAAATTTCAGAGACCATACATTACGGGAACTGGTTTAGCTGGAAGCATTAAGGGCGATGGCAGCTACATCAAGCAAATTGTTCATCTGGATCCCTTCCTGTGGCTGTTCTCCTGTGCCTGTAGTTCCGACCCATCCAAATACAGGGGTTATTTAAAAACAGTCAGTCACCTCTGGTTTCAATGCACAGAACTAGGATGCGTCTGCAAGTCTCGTCGACAATGAGTAACTAGCAAAATAACTCAGATTAGCCCAGTTAGAAACGCTAGCTTGCTTTGCCCTCATGGGACTAGTTTTGCACATAGTAACATACCATCGGTCGCGCTTGTAGGCCGAGTTGTTGATGATGAAGAAGTAGGGGCAGCTACTGATGACCGGTTCCGCATGTAATTGAGATGCAGTCCGAAGGCAGCGATGGTGATGAAAATGAACAGAAGGAGCAGCCTTGATATCAGAGTTGCAGAATCCGAAGCGAAGTTTGACGCTAGTGCCTGCCATCCGCTTGTTGGTGGTGTTGCAATGTCTGCAGTCATGAAACTAATTCTTGCCATCTATTCTGGGAATTGAAGGATGATCCTCTTTCGCAAAACTGTCAGCTCCCAATTAGGACGTCAAGAAAACTCTAACAAACTACACCATATTGAAAACTTCTGCACATACTTATACCCATCTGTCATTCCTCCTCACTACTTGGCAGACAACTAGCAGCCCCTTAAGCCTACCCAGTAAAGAGCCGAGTGTTTACTTACACGGCTACGGCAACAGACTCTTTCTAGGCAATTTACACGGCTACTGCAACAGACTCTTCCCAGGCAAGATGGGCAAAGATGGGCCAAGTGGTACAAGGAAACTATGATATTAAAAAAGAAAAAAGAAAAAAAACAGAATCTAGACTTTAGTTTTCATAGCTTAACTGACAACTCTAGTACCTACTCAAATAGAGGGATGGCATAAGAGTCCAAAGTCGGAAATAGTGCGTGGGGCACCTTGGCAAAGTTCGGCTCAGCTCAGCAATAGTGCACACCTTGGAAAACCAAACAATTCTCCACACGTTGGCATTTGTGCACGTTGGCAAAACGCCACATTTCATCGACGCCTTAGCATTGGTGCACCTTGGCACAACTACAAAAGCTTTGGCTACACCTTTGGCTAAACCAGACAATTACTCTTGGCAAAACTCTCGTGTACATGACCTTTGGCTAAACCAAACAATTGGTGTTGTGAGCTACACCTTGGCAAAACCTTTGGATATGCCTTTGGTTAAATACAACAATTGGTGATGGAAGCTACACCTTGGCTTTAACCTTGGGGACAAGATAATTGTTTGGCCTTTGGGAGCTAAACCATAGCTCATCCTATGAAACTTTGGCTAAACTTTAGGATGAAACGATTGGTTGGCCATTGGGACCTGAACTTTTCATTAAACCTTGGTTAAACTTTGCAGTACAACAAGAACATGATTTTTGCATTAATGCATCATAAATTAAATGTTAGTAGTTTGTTTGAAATCACTAACTATGTTTGATTTTGATTAAAATAAAAATTAAACACCATGTTGGACACATTGTGTATGTGGCACCCACACAAAAACATGAAATCATTGAACTTGACAAATGTGACAAATGTCACTAAAATCAATCACTTACATATTATTTTAATGCTATTTTTTAAGATGTGAAAACTATAATATAAAAATTTTAAAAAAGAAAGAAAGTAAATTACAAATTTCATGTTTTCATTGTTTTTTTTAATTATTCACATCAAAATAAAAATATGAAATAACATTTGAAATATAATGAAATGACATGTGAAAAAATAGAAAATTAAACTAATTTTTTTCTTTTATTTTAAAAAATAAAAATAAAACTACTTGTGAAACTTCAACTAATTTAATTAAATTAGTTTTAAAGAAATTGCAGTACTAAAAACTTGTGAATTTTAATTCTATAATTTCAGAAATGAAATTAATTTCATTGTGAAAATTTTTAAAATAAAAAAATAATTCAATTATTTTGCTTGATTTTTTTCCAAAATCAAAATATAAAAATTAATTTAATGTTTCACCATTTGGAGGTTTAAAATTATAGAATCCAATTAAATGATAATTTAAATCATTCAACTATAATTAAAGATATTTTAAATTAGTGTAATACATTTTAAGTTTACAAATTTAAAAAATAATAAATTTCAATCTAATAATGAAATTCACAATGAATTATGAATAATGATATTAAATTTTTACATTTGTAAACAATTTCATTATAAATTACCTAGTTATGTAATAAAACAATAATGTGTGATATTTAGAAATTGTGGTTTATATATAAATTTATGATAACAATTTATATTACTATGTGAGATGGTGGTCAAATGGTAATGGCTTTTAGTTGTGACCAAAGTTGTGAAGGTTTGGATGTGATTCATGACATCACCATGATATCTTATCATAATTTCATGAAACCAAGGGAAAAATAAAATAAAATTTCTCAACAATGGAATCATGAATCTAATTCAATTAATAGTTGATGGACCCTTGGCTCAACATTGGGGTAAACCTCGTTAACAATTGATGGACCCCATGTTTGGGACCTTTGGTTACAAAAAGTGGTTAAATTTCCTTGGGAGAGGTTGGTTAAACCTTCTAAACAAAATCTAAAACCTTGATTACATCTTTGTATAAACCTTGGGTACACCATTGGCTAAATCTTGTTTACAATTGGTGGACCTTTGACTACACATTTTGGCTAAACCTTACTATTGGTGCAACCTTGGCTACACCTTTGACTAAACATTGGGAAATTAGGTTGGGTAAATCTTGTATAACCTTGGTTACACCTTGTTAACAAGTGGTAAAAGCTTGGTTAAATGTTGTCAACAATTGGTAGAAACTTAGGTAAGCATTTAACAATATAGGGAGAAATTAACTAAACATTTAACAATTACAACATGTTGCTAACCTTGTTAATGTTTCACAATTAGCTAAATTAGTTCAACATTATGGGTTAGCTAAACTAGTTCAACATTCTAAGTTGGTTAAACAAGCTAAACATTTTAGGTTAACTAAATTTGCTAAACCTTTTGAGTTGGTAACATTATAAGCGGGTGAATTCTTAATAAAAGGACCACTATTCATCCCTAATCAGTTAAAAATAAATTTGTATTCTTGAAATATTCTTAGAATATATTAAAAATGTTTTTACAAATCTTTTTGAAAACTTTAAAATGTTTTGTACTATTGTTTTTATATTTTTATCAAAAAATGTCATTTAAAAAAAAATGTCATTTTATAAATTTTCTTACTTAAAAATATTAGTTATAATGTTTTGAAAGTGTTTTTATATTTTTTCATTCATTAGATTGATTTCAAATTTATTCACATGTTTCCATGATATATTATGAATCTTTTTATGAGTGAATCCAAAACTTTCAACACCAACATGAGTTACCATTTTCAAATACAACATATTAAATGCATTGGATAAACTAGTCATATTATCATGAATTCATTTGGGTTGGCTAAACTAGTTAAACATTATGGGTTTGCTAAATTGGCTAAACATGATGGGTTGACAACATTCTAGGTTGGGTAAACTGGCTAAACTTTCTGGGTTGGCAACATTATGGGTTGGCTAAACTGCTACACCTTTTTGGGTTGGCAACCTTGGCTAAGTGGCACTGGCTAAACAAACATTGTGCATAGGCAATTTGGAGGCAAAATCTAGCCTCCAAATTTGGGCTGCACTAAGTGAAAAGAAGAGAGAATCCACATAGCAGGGTTGTGACCAGAATTTACGAGTCCTCCCACCCTTCACTCCACTTGTATGCCCCCATTAAATTCGCACAATTGCATTTTTTCAAAAAAAACTCTCAATAGAACTTGAAGTGTTTCCAATTGATTTTTCCCCTTAAAAGTTTTCACATTCCAAAAAACTTAAAACTTAATTTTGGGCCCAAAGAGTGAATATGAACCACCAAAAAAGAAAAAGAAGTCGAAGTCTTCATCGTTGATTGAAAGGGTTCCTATGCTTGTAGTTTAGATCCAACCATTTTGAGAAAAGTAAAATCAAGAATTTAGATATACTTAACAAGGTCTCCTTTCAAATCATTCATGTTCAGAGATTGCATTGTTTACCAGTAAGTTCTTGCACTAATGTGCCCAGGTTCTCATTTGGTTCACCCCACGAGTTTCCAAAAGCCTGTTTTTTGGGAAAATTTTGACACATCTGTTCAATAATTTTCCAAAATTTCGACATTTACTACATGTACTGTAATACCTTGGCAGCTTGCACTAGTGCACACTAATTATATTAGTCTTGGAAATGTTAAAGGTTTTTTTTTTTTGGGGAACAAACGAGAATACCTATTGCAAGAAAAAAAAGAAATGTTAAAGATTTCAAAAATAATTATTCCAAAGAAAAATGTTTTTGAATGAAAATAAAAATATTTTACAATATTCATGAATATTCATTTTTCAACATGGAGTCAAAATTAATTGATTATTCAAGATATGTTTATTGAAGCTGCCCATGTACTACAGTATAATAAGAAAAATGGTCTAAGGGTGAAGCAGTGAAGAACTTGAAGCTTGTGGGTTTTGCTCAAGTTACCATGGACCTCCTAGTGGAGGTCACATCCTTGTTTAATAATCCCCATAGCCTAAAATTGCCTTTGTCCGAAACTTCCAAGTCAATCTGCACAAATGAAGGAAAGTCAGTTGACTAGCATTCAAATCTCTCTAAACTTTTGGTCGAAAAGGGTATGATAAGAGTCATCAACTGAAATGGGAAATTTAAGAAAAGCAAGCAATTAACCTCCCAATGGCTTATGACAACAACATGTAACCAAGCGGTTTCCATCATTATGTCCTTCAAATTGTGCAAATCTTAATACTAATCAAAAGAGACCAGCTTCCACATGAGATATAGGCAACAGTTAGAACCAGTGTTGTGTGTGTATATTATTTGGGACTTACACTCCGTGTAAATATAAATAATACAAAATGTGTAAGTGTAAAAATAAATATATTTATGTAATTTTTCAGTTTAATAAAACAATGTAAATGTAAAAAATATATATTTATCTGATTTTACATGGCTATGTAAAATAATTAAATATATAACAATATAAAAAAATTGATTTTTACTTGAGGAGGGGAGATTTCATAATGTTTTTGAAGATAAGCCAGCTAAATGGCCCATTGCTAGAAAAAAACCTTCAAAATATACACCCACAACTGATTCATATGACTTTGCAATAAGGTCTGGTCATTTACGATATATAATAAAATTATCTATAAAGGAAAGAAAATAACCAACCCTAAGTTTGATCACAAATAGGGTGAGATTCAAAAAAACAAAAAACATTAGCATTCAAGGGTGAACTGAACTTCACCCTGCCTTTCCTCTTTCTTTAGCGCCTCCCCTGTTGCTGCATATATTTTCACTGCTCCTACTTGTAAAGCTACTATAATTAACCTTCAACCTTGTGCATAAACTCAGCATTTCATTCTCACATTTAATAAAATTTCCTTACTTTATGGATACCCCACAAAGAAGGGTTTGGGCTGAAAGGAAGCCCAAAGAGAGGGTGACTTTATAAATAATTTTAATATTTGCACTTACACATCCCAAAACATTTACATGAAGCCATGTATGTGTATTTGACAAATATTTATGCTGGCCTCCTGTAAGTGTAAAAAATATATGTATACACTTCAACTGGATATGTGTAATTATAAAATTTATGAACAAGTAAATGTAAATGATTTACACTTACACATCATATATACAGCTATTGACACTTACATGCACAACACTGGTTAGAACATGTCTTAAGTTACATTAAACCCAAAAGAAAGTGTAACAAGCACCTTGAATATGTTTTTCAAAACCTTTTAAGGCTAAAAATCTCAGATCAGATTTTAATATCTCAAAGGCATTTTCCACCACATTCCTTCCCTTCGAAAGATGTTGCATACATACTTCTAAAAATGTGTGCCTAATGTTTGCACTTTGCTTATGGGGGATCGTGAGCCAAGGCAAAAATGGATAGCTTCAATCTCCAAG
>Ga0209208_10006103_pt1 | contig 16638 bp, 13 predicted proteins | sample S1TSphfallax_3_FD_187694 | JGI IMG/M metagenome (GOLD analysis project Ga0209208, IMG submission 187694) | Host-associated microbial communities from peat moss isolated from Minnesota, USA - S1T2_Fd - Sphagnum fallax MG (SPAdes) (version 2) | ecosystem: Host-associated > Plants > Peat moss >...
ACAACGACAACAAGGAGGAGCACTTGCAGTCCTCCCTAATCTTGTCCTTATTTTCGTTCCTTGAAACAGACACAGTACGAAACAAGCACAAAATCACAAACGATTTCCAGAGTCTTGTTCTCGTTTCTCCTTAGAAGATTGTAATGGAACGAACGACTACAAAGGTAGCTCCTCTTGGTGCCTATTATCGTGCCTTCAAACATCGAGAAGCGACAGAAAGAAACAGCAAGAAACAGACACATCGATTACCAAGATCGCGTGCTGGTGCTCTAGTTCTCCTGACAGATCAAACGAGAGAAAAGGGAAATAGAAACAAGATCCCATTGCACAAGCTCCATTGTTTTCTTTCTTATATTTATTGCAAGTGCACAAGCTCCATCGCTTGCTTTCACATGCGACGCGAGGCTCCAGTTGATTTCCGTTCTCTCCTTAAGCTTAAGAACAGAAATCAGAAACACGAAGCAACAACAACAAGCATCAAATTTATAAGCACTTCCGCTTCCCGATCAGAACAATTCTTCATCCTCTCTATTCCTGTTATCCCTTCCCTTCGGTAACACAACAAAGAACGAAGAGAAACCAGAGCATGACACAGAAAAACACACACACGATCACACTTCCTTTGTTAAGTTCGTTTCTTACTCAGTGTTCCTCTTGCGCTCGAAAACACGACACGATCGCTTCGGTCACACGTCGTCTTGCATTCGCTTCTTCTTCTTCCTCCTCCTCTTCCTCTCTCTCTCTTCCTTCCTCGCTACCTATTCCTCCATTTCTCGTCCTTCTCCGCTGCTGCTGCTATCCTTGAAAACGCTGCCGTCGCCGTCATTCCTCGTACTCGTCGAACCTCCACTTCAATTCTCGATAATCAGCAGCAGACTTCAAGACAGCATCGACGAAGACACTGTCCATAATCTCTCTCTTTCCCTTGTTTCCCCACCGAAAAAAATAGAAAAAAAAATAGGAAGAAATACAGAAGAAGACATCCAATTTTTTTTCCTTTCTCTCGTTCAGTGCCCCTAAGCATTCTCCTTCAATTTTTTGCAGTTACGAGTGTGCAACAATCTGCTGCGTGAAATGCTCGCTCGCCCGAGCTCCGTCGCTACGTCGCGCTCCGTTCCTCTCGTCCGCTGGGCCGCGGTTGATTGTTTGCAGGCCGAGAGAACAGAGGGCTGAAGAAGAAGCCCTGAGTAGTAAAAATGCAAAAACGCACCTAAAAGACGTAAAAGAACGTAAAAGAGACGATAGAGGCAGGCAGGCAGGCAGGACTTACCTACATTCAAATTTATTTACCCTAATTTCGGTTACCGGTTTTTACTATGTTTCTTACTACGATATTTAGGTTGAAGAAGAGTAGTAAAAAGTGAAAAAACGTAGTAAAAAACCCGTAAACGAACCTTAAGGAACGTAAAAGAGACGATGAAGGCTGGCAGGAATTTTTACCTATATTCAAATTTTTACCTTTTCACACATGGCCAGCAGGCAGCAGCCGCCTTGTACGATTTGGTACTTCTTTTAACCTTTTCCGTTTGTAATTTGTTACCTTCACCAACTTTCTCTTATTGCTACTACCCAGGTAGAAAAGGTTAAAAAGAAAGTACGGAACTGGCTTTATATCCTCCAGGTATTTGAAAACTACTGCTCAGATCCCGCCTACTTAGGTACCAAAGGATCGATTAGTACCCTCCGGTTATTTACGTTCCTAAATTACTCGCTATTTATTGTTTATGTACATGAATTAGTTCCATGCCAGGATCAAGGATCTATTATGTATATGGATAATAGACCTTAAAACCCCTAAACCTAACAAACCAAATCTTTGGCATATCATATCACATGAAGAGAGACACCCAAAAGACAAGTAGGTAGCTAATTTATTGGTTTAAGAGTTGGTTAAGTTAAAGTGGTGTGTAGTAAATGACCAAGCCAGCTTACCACCATATTTATAAACTATATGCAGCCTTGAGGTATTGGATTAAGATTGTATTGATCCCATGAATGTACAAAAGTTACTTGAAACCCATACAAAGGTATAGGGGAACCTAATAATGGTTAACATTATTGAGCACATATGCAAAGCACTGAGAAGCCATTAACATTAGCCGTGACTCTAGCCACCAACAACCAGAAGATAATTAAACTGCCAGCTTCTTCTTCAGTTGGCTTTTTAGGTTCGCTGAGCTTCTTCATTATCCAAGCCAGACTGTGACTTGTTTTGGTTTGAACTTTGAAACACTTCTTCCTCTTTCTTCTCAAATTACCCTCGTTACCTTGGCAGATTTGGCACAAATTTTTTATTTCTTTTAAAGAAATGCTGAATTTTTTTATTTTTAAATTTCTCAAGAGAATTATTTTCGTGAAGGAAAATGAAGAAGATTTGAGATTTTTTGAGATTTTTTTTTTGATAATTGAATTTTCAAATTTTGGCAAACATTTCCTAAGGCTGCTGCCCCTAAAGTAACCCTCTTTTCATGTTCCTACCCAATGTTAAGTGGATGAAGAAAGGGGAGATGCCCTAGAAATTTATAATTTCCCTCCCTGTTCCTGGGGGCAAAATTATCGCTTGTACTGCCCGTATTAATTAGTGTACATTTCTTGGGCCAGGGTTTTACAAACTAGTAGAAATTTGATTTCATAAATGGACAGTTGTGATACATTAGAGGAGAGGATGCAATAAGGCTCCTCAAAAAGAAAAAAAACCCTTTATATAAAAATCGAGGACAGGAACCCATCCATCAAAAGTACAGGGCTAAAAGAGCACAAGAAAACACAACCCAAAGGAAAAACAAAAGCAAACAATGAACCAAAATAAAGTAAAAATCCTATGCAAATAGGACCCATGGCTATGAAATGATGATCAACAATAACAAAGAAGACCTAAGACGAAAGAGTTGTTGTCTCCCACAAATCAGCTAGTGCTAAAAGATGTGTGGAAGAGATGACAAATTTCAACCAAATGCAACAAGTTGTTGAAGGATCGTTATGGCTTGTGCACGTTGCAAGGCTATGGACACGCACTGTCGATGGTAAGAAATAAGCATCAAGGGGAATAAAGAAGAGTGCTAATGACGTGCGGTAATGGTTTGTGCAAAAGCAATAAAAAATGAATCAAAACAATAATGAAGACACTCATACGTCTCAATATCGAAAGGAATGAAGTCATTGTCTAATGTTCGTTTGACATATGATCGTATTTTTTCCTTAGCAACCATCATCACTACATGTGTTATCATCGTTGATGTTCATTAAACCATATATGTGTAAATCAGATCAATAATGACAACGTTCATTAAAGTTCGAAAATCGTCTCTAGTGATAAGGATATTCACTCATCATTAGGTGCGATGAAAGAAAAGGTGGGAAACCTCCTTCTAAACACGTGTTCCATTCTCCAAAATAATAATTACGACAATATCTTGAAGTTTGTTATGAAATGTTATATGCTCACTTTCGTAACGGCACTGAAGCAAATGGGTACTTAAATCATTAATGGTATGACCACACTGAGACCGTGAAAGATAAGCGATTATAGGATGTGGCAAAACAAGACAAGTATGTAATGTTGTAAAAAAATGGGTTGAAGATAAACAAAATGTCGCAACCCTATCCTTGGGCTTGCAACCAAAGCAAGGGCTTGCGAAGGTGCGGGCCAAGTATGAAGCCCGAGAGTCACATTTCATGCTTTCGAGAGTGCAAGAAAATGTGAGGAAATGAACCTTCACACTCCCAAGTGAACTCCCACTTTGGAAGTTAGAATGTTAGTGGGCTCTCGAATTTTTAGAAGGCGATTGCAGGGGTCAAAACCCATTGGATGGAGGAGTTCCTTATATCATTAGAACGATCTTGAAACTTAGATGTCTAAAATGGGCTCGCATGACCCATTTGAACACTTAACACATAAATTATAGCCAAAAGAAGGGCCGAGAGTCAAATTGGCAAGTTTGACTCTTGACCACTAAAAGTCGGGAATCACCCTGATTTCCTTGCATGCAAGTGGCATTCAACATACCACTGAAAATCTCTCAACGATCAACGAAGGCTACAACTTTGCTTTAAATCTCATCTCAATCAGAGGTTTGCACGCAAAATTATGGGCCCCCAAAATCGTGGAAGTTGTAGCTGTGGGAATTTCGGGACTTTCACTTGGGATAAAATGACATTTGGGTGCTAGTCATGTGGGCAAGCACAAAGTATACTATAAGGGGGAAGGTGGTGGCTTCCCCCAAGTTTGGGCCGTGGTGAGTCTTGTGAGTCCGAGTTTACCCGTGGTTCGTCATACCACCAAAAGTGCTCCAATTATGCATTAACCTACTTGTTGTTTGGTTTGTGTAGGTCCGTGTGAGAGAATGAGTGCTTGTCATTCTTCATAGTTCCATCTCGAAGCTCTAACATGCCCTAATACCCTCAAAGTGCTACGAACCAAGGAGCGTGCCTCAACTTCTTACTTTTCCGATGTTTTCACCTCAAACTCCCATTTGAGTCTATCAAGGAGCTTAGGAGCGCATCACAAAATGCAAGTGTGGTAAGACGAGCTAATAACCAAGTGTTTACCCCTGGACCTACACATGAGTGGAAACATGCTCACACGATATTTGAAAAAAAAATTATTAGAAGCAAAACAAACTCCTACTTGTGTAGGTGATCTGCCAAAAAAACCTACAACCAAGGATAAAACTAAACCATTGAGCTCTCAAAGTGTGGGACTTGAAAGCAAACAACTTGGGGTAACATGGCTTGAACATCTCGTAGTGTTATCCATAACGAGGAAATGTCAATCTCAACATGTGTTACTACATCCAAAAGAATAAAGTGATCATCCTATTGGAAACGAATGACAAGTGCAAGAGTAATAAATGCCCAACACCCCATGAATGTAAGGGAAGCAATCCGAACCACATAAAAGAAGTCTAAACCACCCACAGAAATAAGAAAATTAGCTTAACAATGAACTAAATGACCAATAAAACCACCAAAAGCTCCCACACCAAATATTTTTTCCAACAGAGTTATGGTACAAATATCGAACTCAACATAATATTACAAAACACCTAGAGATGGAAACACTACGCGAAACAATTAGCTTAGACATTGGGCATAACACAGTAAAAACATCGCAAAAGCCACGTGAGGATTTATAAACATCGGCAAACTAAATATCATCCCAAGATCTTCATGAAAAACTTCAACCTCAAACAACTGAACGAATAGTGGAACCCACTAGTGTGCCCAAAATACAAAACTCAATTGAAAATAAGAAAGTCAAAACGAAGTGATATAAAATGGTCCAACCCCTATGGAGACCAAACTACACACTTTGTTGGCTACACTGAAAGCCCTAATGCTAATAACTCCTCTTGCAATTGTAAAAACACAAAAACCACATCTAATGCAGGACCTAATATATGTGTATCATTTATTAAAAAAAGGAAAACACAAGTGGGGGGTTGCCATTATAAAGTGAAAAGTGTGAAGGTGAACCAAAACAAACAATGCTCCTCCCAATGAATCCCCATGTCATGTACCTAACTCCAACAAAATGACTATGAAAGCGCCATGTCGAGAAGTTTTTAAAAAATATTGTGGGGATGGGCATGCGTAGAATCGCTAAATAAATGGGAAAAGTTCATATAATGAATTGGGCAAACACCTTAACTCTTAGAAAATGGTTGATCATGACACTGAATTAAAGGCGTTATGGACATCCACCTATAGCACCACCCAATCTAGATGGTAATTTAATATCACTCAAACGTCATGACCCACTATCTCACACCTGTCACAAGTTGTTACACCAAACTGATGAAGACTAAAATGTTCCACAATAATATCCTTAAACTGAATAGTTAAAGTGTAAACAACTAAATAATAGGTCACCTCGCCGATTGTGATAAGACATATACTTCTAGACTATTTTTCCAACATTAGGAGTCGAGATGTAAAAAGAAAATGCGATGTTAAAGGTGGAACATGACCTCGAGCAATGTGCCCACATACTTCGAAAAAGAAGTTGAAATCACTCACAAAATCATATGGGACAAAACAATCTCACAAAAGTTTATACACCATATTTGAGGGGCCACTAGAAGAAAGATGTGGTGAACAAACTAAGGCAAAGACAAATGTGTCTTGATCTAAAGTAACCTTTGTCTCAAGATGGAAATCATCGATGAAAGGGGGGAAATTAACCTTAGCAAGTGGATCTAGAAGGTGAAGGATTTTCATGGTCTCATTAGATGGGCTATAGGTATGCTTGGAACTAGTGCACATATTGCTTGAACATACTCCCCTACATGAGCAAGGGCCCATGCATAGCATAATCATGTTGATGGAGGTGGGGTAGGATCTCGAATTGACTCCAAACGTTTGCAAGAAGTTAAAGCGAGTGCTTTAATTGTGTCTTCCTCCTATAATGCCTCTTAGTCACCACCCATGTATCAACACAAATGAACGCAAGTTTCTTAGTGGCCTTTTTCACCACCCCATGGAGGAAAGGACAAACACCAAAAAATGAAGAACAAAAAAAATGCCAAGTTGTAATATCAGAAGGATCAAATGTTAATTGAAATAAAAGGATATGCAACACTTGCTAAACATCAACTTAGAATGCATATGGTATATGATGGTAAGAACGAGGATAAAATAAACCCAAATGGAAAGCATCAATGATGTCTATGGATGCAATCCATGTAAGAAATTATTATTGGGTGTGGCAAGCGAAGCATAAAAGGGGCCAACAAACCAAGATGGGACAAAGGGACTAGCCGAAGTAAACTAGGAAGGATGGGAATGATGGGCGAATCAATGGAAACTAGAACACATCTAGGCTTAGGGGTAAAGTTAATTATTAGCTCTCCATCAAATGCCTATTAGGAGCACTAGGATGCCCAATGACATTTTGGGGACGAAAAACCAACAAGATCTACCATTGCATGTCCCCATCTGAACATATTTAATCTAAAATCAGAAACCTAAACCTCAATATCAAAAACTCCAACTCAAAAAACCCCTTTAATTACCTTCAAACCCTAAAACTATCACCCTAAAAAAGGAGTAGTTACGAACAAAGTGAAAATAGAACAACTTATTTTGAATCCAATGTTATTACCTTTATACTAGGGCCATAAAAATTTCATAACCAATTCATGGGGGGTTTTCGATGACATGTTGTCATCACATTCGCTCAAAGCTGGCAAGTTACAAGTTGTATTTGCCCAATACTAAGTTGGTTAAATGGGCACAACACCATAATGATAGCGACTACAAGTCCAGATCAAGCCATTGGCATACTGATGGGTTACAAGCATGTGAAATCTTGCCCATCCACTATGTCATTTTATCTAGTGACGTCTTATGGCTCATCAATTATGTCTCGTAACATGGCTCAAATAGGCTGGTTACAAGAAAAAGTTTCACGATTCATGTAGTTGGACTTTTCCCCATAAATGGCCTACTATCATTGATTATGTAGTCCAATATCAAGTATATATCTACCTCATACTAGCCAATAATCAGCCTTAAACCCTAATGCCAATACCAAGTTGGTATAAAACTTTTAAAAGAGATTTGAAATTAGTACTAAACTAGTATGAATTTTTTTTTCAAAACTTGATACTAATACTATGTTAGTATGAAAATGTAAATATATTTTTAAATCAACATTAATTAGTATCGTAAAAACTAATAGTCAATATTAAATTGAACAAAGGAACAATTTAGCTATGGTATGAACTAGTGAAGAACAAGGAGCATGAACACCGATTAAGTATATTATAAAATAACTAAATAAAGATTTGTAAATAACACTGAACTAAAAGGTGTTAATGTAATTGTGCTTGTGTAATGGTGTTTATGTAAATAAATTAAATAACTATGAAACGATGACCTAACATAATAGTGCTTACACAACTAAATTAAGTAACTAAGAAATGATGACTTAACGTAATACTACTTACATAAATAAACCGAGTAATTAGAAAATGATGACCTAATTTTATTTGCTAATCAATTTAAAAGCTTCTAGAATTATCTAAAAGCTTAAGTGGAGTGTGAAAACTAACAACCCTTCTCACATTCCATTCACTACTTAATTGACAAATCTACTACTATTACAAGTATTTTAGCATCTTCTAAGTTATAGACTCCAATGGCTTTTCTAAATTTGCAAAAAATAATAATTCTAAAAGCCTTATGAATATATCAACTAATTAATATTTTGACATGACATTTGAAAGTTCTATTTTGGCGTCAAATACCTAGTCACAAATGTAATGATATTGAACTTTGATATGTTTAATCTAAGCACGGTACATGAGATTTCTTGTAATTTTCATACAACTTTAATTGTCACAATGAATCAATATGGACTTGTTTATTGACTAGTCCATGTTACTAAACAACAACTTTAGCCATGCAACTTTTTTTTCTCCTTTAGTGAGAGACCAATACTCTACTTTTGTTGAAGAAAGTTCAATAGTTGGTTGTTTGCATGAACTCCAAGTGATTAGTCCACTTCCTAGTTGGAAAATGTATCCTAAGGTTGATTTGTGACTACTAGTGTCACCTACCCAAGCTACATTAGTGTACCTTTTGAGTTTATTTGATTCCCCTTCTTGATAATAGATTCCAAATTTAGATGTGCCTTTCTAGTACTTGGGAGTGTTTTTGGTAGCTTCTAGATGCACTTGTTTAAGGTCACACATGAAGCAACTAATTACACCAACAACATAAACCACATTTGGTTTAATATTGGTCAAGTAGATTAGTTTACCAACAATTTTCCAAAATGTTAGTAAATCAATAGGCTTGGAATCTTCTTCTTTCCCCAATTTGAACCCGTCTAGTAGAAGCATTGTTACAACATTGCAATGAGTTAACCCAAATTATTATAAAATCTCTAAAATGTAAGTGTCTTGACACATGAAAATTCCATTCATGAGTGAAATAAACTCAACATTTAAATACAACCAAACTTTTCCAATATTTGACATTTCAAAAGTACATTCCAATTGTTGTATTAACCATTTGATTTTGAACTCATGATTGTCAGTGACTAGAAGGTCATCAACAAAAAGTATTAGAATCAAGATCTTTCCCTTTTCCTCAGGGAATGATGTGTTACGGTATGCTTCATTTCTTTTAGACCGACCTATTTCTGGATGTATGTGTCAATTTTACCATACCATGTTCTAAGAGCTTGGTGAAGGCCATACAAGGCTTCCATTATTTTATGCACTTGATATTCCTTTCCTAGAATAATGTGTCCTTTAGGTTGGGTCAAGTACATTTCATCAATAAGAGGTGCATTAAAAAAAGTAGTTGTCACATCAAGGTGAAACATTTTCCATCCTTGATGTGCCACAAATGCCACAATGCAATGGATTTTGCCCCACTTAACCACTAAAGCAAAAGATTTATGGAAGTCTACCCCTTTTTATTTGCTCAAACCCATGAGCAACTAGACAAGTGTTATACTTATAAGTTGAGCCATCAATGGTAGGTTTCAACTTATAGGCCCATTTGGCAAAAATGGTTTTCTTGTTGTGACGCAAATCTACAAGCTACAATGTTTTGTTAGAATAAATAAAATCAAACTCTTCACACATTGCCTGACACCATCTAAGGTCATGTGACAATTTTAGCAAAATTAATGGTTCTACAAATGTTGGGCAATCAAGTATTTTTAATTGTAATGCATAAAGATCTATGGGCCATCATTCTTTAAATTAATTGTTAGTTCTATGGTTTGAACACAATCCTTCATCTAGAAAGGAACACTCCTAAAACATGATTTTTGAGGTGGTGACTATGTAAGTAGTAAGGAATTTGATGACTTAAAACAATATGATGAAGATGGTTGTTGTGATAAAAAGTGATTCAAAATGTTCTAATAAAAATACCGCATGATTGATCGAGATGAAACAAGAAATTCTATTAAATATTTGGGTTGAACTTAACTATTTGGCTTGTCAATGCTTATTGATGTGGGCTTAAATGTGTCAATGAAAATCAATAACCTTGGGTTCTATGTATGATTACATATTTGGTTCAAATCCAAGTTGTGATGTAATAATTTCACAAGGATTAGGAATGGGGTTTTCATATTTTTGCAACGTCCAAGGTGAATATTATTGGTTCATGAATGATTGTTCATCAACTCTAACATCTCTACTGACTAATATCTTATGTTTCTAAGATAATAAAATAATAATATCCTTTCATTACCTCATCATAACCAACTTGAACCCCTTCATGAAACTTTGGCTTTAATTTATTTCTATCTTCTTTAACTATGTGCACAAAAACTTTGGAACCAAAAATGTGTAGATAGGAAAGGTCTAGTTTCTTTTCTAAATAATTCCTTTTTTGTGTAATGCATGGATTCAACCAAGCGGGTGAAAAGTTGTAAAAGTGTGTTATTATGTTCACTCCTATCCATAATTTTTTTGACACATTAGGCTCTTTGTTTTTTCCAACAAGGATTTATTCATTTGTTTTGTAATTCCATTTTGTGGTAAAATGTGGGTTTGAGTATGTTGATGATGAATGCCATGTTGGCAAAATTGTTTGAAATATTTGGATAAACATTTGTTGCCACTATCATTTTTGAAAATTTCAATTCTCATGTTGATTTCATTCTTCAACATCTACTTGAATATTTTGGATTTTGTCAAAGCTTCACTCTTGTGGCGCATGAAATACACCCAAACCTTTTGCATCTTGTCATCAATGAATGTTATGAAATAGTGTGAATCTGAAAGAAATTGGACTAAGAAGGGTCCACAAAGGTCAATATGAACTAATCCTAGGATATTGCATGCATGATTTTGGCTACTTTTAAAATTTTCACAATGTTATTTTCCAAGCTAGCATCCCTTACATCTGAAACATTTGGGCTCATTATGGTATTTTGGTTAATATAAGCATTTACTTGTTAGATGGTGTAAGCTTTTGAAGTTAAGGTAATCAAGCCTTTTATGCCACAATTTTCAGTGATCACAAACTTTAACTACATTGATTATCAAGTTTGGATTCAACAATTTTAATTTATAAAAACCATTTGCTAAATCTCAATTTGCTTTACCAATGACCTCTTGAGTGACTGCACAACCCTTATCATAAAAAACAACATGTCCTTGATAAGCTATGAACCTTAGTAAAAAAGGCTTTTCCAAATACCATGTAGATATAAAACTTCACAAATGACCTTTATTTCTTCAAAGTGTGTTTGAACATTCATAGTGCCTTTTCCAATTAGTGGATGAACATGACCACTAGCTAACCTCACTTTAGTAGCATTAGGAATTATCTTTAAGTTATGCAAAGATATCGTATTCCCATAACATGTTTGGAAGCACCCAAATTAATGTACTAGTTCAAGCCATTTTTATTCATGTCAATTGAGGCTATTATAACCTCAAATAGTTTTATGATGGGAGCATGTTGTTTTTCATTTTCTCCACAATCATTTCCTCCTCCACAATGTTGGCCGATTGACAAAGCTTACTAGATTCAAGCCTAGTACACATTTTTCCCTTTTCAATAGATGTTTAATTCTATTTTCAAATTGAAATAATTTGTTGATTTTACAAGCTTGTTTGATTCTAAAAACAAATTGTCTAAAATGCTTGACATTTTGACCCAAAAAATAATAATAATGGAGGCAAAGCTCACCAAAAATAAAAACTTTGATAGACCAAAAGTAAATTTCATTGGTTTTCCAATGAATTTTACGCCCACAAATTACGTACAATTGACTTTCACTTTAAAGTTAAGTTCATAGAGTATTCATAACATGACTACTTTATATATCTTGAATTAAAATTGATAAAAGCCTAAGTTTTAATACCATGCAAAAATTTACAATCAATATTAAATTGAACAAAAGAATAATATAGTTATGGTATGAAGTAGTGAAGAACAAGGAGCATGAGAATCCATTAAATATACTAGAAAACAATTGAATAAATATCAATAAATATATATATTAAATGGTGTTAACGTAACCATGTTTATGTAATAATGCTTATGTAATTAAACTAAATAATACTATGAAATGGTGACTAGCTGATTTTATATGTTGATCAATCTAGAAGCCTATGTGGAGTGTGAAAATTAACAAATATGTTCAAAAATAGATATTCTAACAATGATGATTCATTGGATCTAGTTTAAATAAATAAATTTAGGTTCCATGACTCTTCCTTTTGGATGATAATTCCAAACTAAGATTTGTTAATCGATTTTCAAGTAAAGAAAAATGGAAATGTGTTTCTTGGAGATGTGTTTTTTTTGAAGTTTTTTTTAACATCATATTTTGAATACCTTTTGCATCAATTTGCATCCCATTTATCTTCAATCAAATTTGAATCTAATTCAAGGGAATTTGAATTCCATTCAATAAATTTGAATTAAATTCAAAAACTTGTATTCAATTCAAGTTGCATGTAATGTCATTCAATATTTTCATTGAAATGGAACTTAATTTCCAATAAATTAGTTCATTTTTTCCATCAATTGATTATCACTAGCAATGTGACAACAATCCAAAGCCCAAGTACTAGATACATGCTCACCATTAGGTACTACTAATGTTGTGTACGTTTTTTTTACCCAAATATATTTTTTGGGTATGGATAAGGTATATTATTTATTTTAAACCATTTTTAAAAATCAATATACCCTTATGTTGCAATATTAAATCTGAAAATTTATATCTTATTTGTACCTTTGGATATATGCAAGACATATCCATATGGGGAAGAAATATTTGCAAAAACTTTGGGTAAATAAGATTATGAAAAATAGGTAATGAAACCTATATATATATATATATAATCTATTTGTTAATGTTTCTAATTCTACCAATCTATTGGAATGTGTTTGTTGTTAAATTTTTTTTCTTTGTTACATGTTTCCATGTCTTATTTATTATACTTCAACTCAGGTAAATTAACTTGGAATTAGTTTTAATGTGAATGTAATTCAAAATATATAGTGTATGGGGTATAATCCAATCTCCATAATGTACACATCTTTTATTGTTGCAAGTTTTATGTGTTTTATGCAAGTTTATTTTGCATTCAATTAGCGTGATTTACATTGTGTTTTTTCATCTTGGATTCATGCATTGTTGCAAGTGAATCATATTTTGAATCACAAAAAATGATGTCTAACTTAATAATGTCAAGGCTAAATTTGTGTTTTCACATTGCTGTGTTTATTTGTGATTTGCACATGAGTTTAGTGTGGCAAGTTGTCATGTTGTTTTGTTTTCGTTATAACTAGGGGGTGTAGCTTGCTTGATGATTTTGTAATTGTTGAGGTTGATTTTCATGTAAATTTTTTTTGGGAGTTGAACCCAAATGAAGGATGGTCATCTAAACTTTGTTATGTGAAGGAAAAAAAAAACCAAATAACATGGTAAAGGTAGGGCCTTTGTCACAAGGGGCCTTCCTTTTCATTTTCTCTTTTCTTTTTTCCTTCTCTTTCCTTTCTCTTGGCATGGACAAAGGAGGTCACACAACAACAACATTGGCATCAACAACTATGGCAAGAGGCATTGCAATCAATGCCATTGTTGTTGGAATTATAACCTAGTGTTAGGCCTCACCAACAATAAGAGGGAGGGGCAAAAAAGGCCTACCTCCTTGTCATTGTCTATTTTTTCATCACCATCATCATTTTCACAACAATAGTAGCTAGTTACTACAACAAAAGGAGGAAAAAGGGGGCCAGTGAGAGCTTGGAACTCCATTGTGCCATCACCACATGAGTATAAGGGAGCTTAGACTTCCTAAGCTGAAGGAGCATTGGTAGACTCCCAAGGTTTGGATGAGCTTTAGGATAAGGGATTCGGGGGCCAATCCAAACCTTGGTTTTCCCTTTCTTCTTTTGTTTTCAAAATTGTTGAACTTGGGGTCCAAGAACAAACATGTTTGGTGTCAATCCGAACCTACCATTTTTAAAATTTTAAATTCAACAATTTTCATCCATGTGGAGGACATTTCATCTATCATTTGGATGTGCCATTCATCATTCATTTAACATTTTTTCATCCATCTTAACTAGTTGGCCGATAAGGGTTAATGACCAAACATGGATTTTTGAAAACTTTAAAATAAAAATAACATTTAAATCGTGAACACAGTTTATCCTATCATCAGACAAACATTTTCCCATCAATTGAAAGTTCTTTATTAATCTAAAAAAGAAATTTAATTTGGAAATTTGCATCTTTTGCATATAGAATTCAATTAGGGTATTGTCTATGTTGTTGATCTTTTAAAAATGAAAGATTTGCATGTGTCAAATTGCAAAGTATTCAGAAACAAATACTTTTGGAATCTAAAAGCAACTTATTTAATTTTTGCATTAATTTAATTTTTTTTGGAAATTCACATTATATAAGATGAAAATGGAATTGAATTATGTGGAAGATTTCTTATCCATTGAATCCACATTGCCCTACAACTAAAACTTTAAAACAACTAATATACAACTATTTTACATTTAGATCATACAAATATGAACAATTAATGAATAAAATGTCACATCAAAAAATTGAAGAGTTATATTATAATTATAATTTAGTTATAAACGGGACACCTATATGATGTAATGTATTCATTGTACATATGGACATAGTCAATGATATTTGACTTTTTGGCAAATTACACTACTACAGAAGTGGGGTGAAATTTATTAGCCTAAATCACTATGGGACCTTAAAAGTGAAATAAGTTCATTGCATTTTACTGATTTCACCTTGGTGAAGTTATTTCACTATAATATCACTATGTAAACATCATGTTTCATTACTACTTAACATAATTTAATCTTATAATTTATCATAGTAAATAGGTTTATTTTTATGTTTTTTTCAATATTCTATTTATGTTACTTTATGATATACCCTATATTATTTTAAGTTATTTTAGTTATTCTAACTTATATTTTATGTTATTATAGGCTATTATAAATTATTGTACACTAAACAATTATACGTTATTTTACCTTAAGGTATCTTAATTAGTTTATTATAAGTTTTAAAGTTATTTTAAATTAAATTATTCAACTAACTTTAAACTATACCTTAGGTTATTTTATTTCAAATTATACATTAAATTATTCAAAGTCATTCTAATTTATGTTAACTATAATAACTTAAAATAATCTAAAATAAAATATAATGTCCTAAGGTAAAATAACTTGAAATATAGAATAATAACCCATGAAAAATAATCTAAAATGCCTTAAAATATAATAACTACCAATAGCCTATGATATTATACCATAAAATATCCAACAATAATTTATAATACAATAATCACCAATAGTTGTAATATAACATATAATAACCAATAATAACTTATAATACAATAACCATTAATAACCATTAATAAAATAGCCATCAATAACCACTAATATAATAACATTATTAAACGCCAATATCAACCAATAGCCATTAAAAGAATAGCCACTAACACAATAACCATTAATAACCACCAATATTTAATAACAAAATATCTACTAATAACCATTAATATAATACCCACCAATATCCAATAATATAATAGCCATTAATAAGCACCAATATCCACCAATAGAATAACCACTAATATAATAGTCATTAATAAGCACTAATAGCCATTAATAGAATAACCACCAATATCCATTAATATAATAACTACTAATAACTATTACTAGGATAACCACTAATAGCCATTAATAATTATCAATAAAATAGTTGCCAATAGCCATTAATAACCTCTAATAGCCCTAATAAAAAAACAACCAATAACCATGTATTATAATTGTTTAAGATTGCCAAAAATAATCTAGGGTGAAATAATTTATAATAAACAAAAATAACTTAACGTGAAATAACCTATAATAACCTAGAATTGCCAATAATAACCTAAGGTGAAATCTTCAATAACCAAAAGTAAATTATAATAGCTACAAGTAGCTTAAACTGAAATAATTTATAATAGCCAAAAATAACATAAAATAACTCAAAAAATTTACAATTGCCAAAAATAGCCTAAGGTGAAATAAACTAAAATAATCAAAAGTAACTTAAAATAACAAAAAATAACAAAAAATAATTGAAAATAACCATAAAGAGCCGTAAATAATGTAGGGTGAAATAATTTAAATTAATGAAAAATAGTCATATAATAATTAAAAGTAACTTAGCATAGGTAATATTATTATATGAACAAATATTTTATCCATTTATTAAAAAAAAATTTCCCCAAAAGAATGGCCATTGAAGTGTTATTGAATAATGATATTCAAATTTTTTTTGTTCAAATGATTTTAAACTTTCAAAAGGAAATAAATGTAATTATGTAGATTATTGAATTTTCTTTAAAAGTAAATTCAAATAATTTCATTTGAACAAAATGTCAATAAAATATGAATTTTGAAAGTTTATATTTTTGTAATGTTTAAAATTAAATATTTGATAAATAAAATGTAATGTACCGTATTACCACAACAAGTGGGGTGGGATGGTTTGATGGTAAGGGTCTTTGCTTTCCAGCCAAAGGTCAAAGGATCAAACCTCATGAGTGGTGTTGTGTGTGGTCAACAATGGTATGTTGACCAAATATTCTCCTTTTTATTTTTAGAATATGT
>Ga0209208_10006104_pt1 | contig 16638 bp, 11 predicted proteins | sample S1TSphfallax_3_FD_187694 | JGI IMG/M metagenome (GOLD analysis project Ga0209208, IMG submission 187694) | Host-associated microbial communities from peat moss isolated from Minnesota, USA - S1T2_Fd - Sphagnum fallax MG (SPAdes) (version 2) | ecosystem: Host-associated > Plants > Peat moss >...
AATGAACTTTCCCACTCCCAATTGAATTCCCACTTTGAGAGTTGGAGTTTTAATGGACTCTCAAATTTTCAAAGAGTGATTTTAAAAGTCAAAACCCATTGGATTGAAAGGTTCCTTACATTGTTGAAAAGTTTTTAGAACATAAATGTCTAAAATGAGCTCGCATGACCCATTTGAGTACTTAAAACACAAGTTATGGCCAAAAGAAAGGCTAGGAGTCAAAATTGTCAACTTTACTCCTAACCACTAAACATCAGGAATCGCCCCAATTTTCTTTCATGCATGTGGTTTGCCACATACCATTGGAAAGCTCTCAAGGAGGGCTATAAATTTGCTTTAGATCTCACCTCAATCAAAAGTCTGCACACAAAATTATGGGACTCCAAAATCGTGGAAGTCCCAATTTTGGGAATTATGAGACCCCATTTGAGAGTCTGAGGACAAAATGACATTTGAGTGTTAGCCCCATGGCCATGCACAAAAATACTATAAGGGGGAAGGTGGTGGCTTCCCCCAAGTTCGAGCTGTGGTGAATCTTGTGAGTTTGCATTTGCTCCTGGTTCGTCCATGCATCAAAAATGTTCCGATTATGCACTAATCAACTTGTTTAGTTTGTGCAAGTCCGTGTGAATAATTGAACTGCTCGTTGTTCATCTTAATCTTATCTCGAAACCCCAACACACCCATGCACCCCCAAAGTGTTGTGAGCTAAAAAGTGCACCCCAACTCCTTTTCTTTTTGTTGTCATCACCTTTGGACTTGCAATTGAGTCAAAAGCTTGGGGGTGCATTGCTATTGTTTCATTATTCCTTGTTTTGTTCTTCCCTTCTCCATTGTTTTTTTCTTTGTTGTTTTCTCATTTCATTGTGCCTTCCTCATTTCATTATGGGTTGCTTCCCTATTTCCTTGTTTCATTATTGCTTGTTTCATTGCACCTATGCTTCGATGTTCCCTCGCCACCACTTCAAATACCTTTTTAACTTATCGTTGTTATTTTGTTCCTTTACACCTAGTTATTTTCTTTGTCCAAATTAGTATTTTCCCCTTCCCTATCTCCTTTGCAAATGTTGAAGTTTAAATTTTAGAATTTAAAAGTTATTTTCAACTTTTTTCCCTTTTTGTTTTTATATTTTTACATATTTCCAATTTTTATCTTGTTCTTGTTCCATTATTTATTTATTTTTTACTTCATTAAAAAAAATTTAAAAAATTTGTATGGATTTTTTTCTATTAAAAGAAGTTGGACTTTCATTTTTTGTTATTTTTTTCCATGATGATTAAAAGTGAGTTTTCTTATAAATGTGTAAATTCTAGAAAACAATTCCTAGGTCAACGATAACTAAAACATAAGACATTAACACATTTTAAATATCCTTTTACTATATATATAACTTTTCCATTTTAATCTACACCTATTATGAACATTATTGTTGGAAAATGGAAACCCCTGTGACAAATGGAAATGAAACAATATGAAAAAATGAATCTTATGATATTTTCTTCAATCAAATTTTATGGGAGAGGAACTTATGATAGAAACTACAAAAGAAAATAGGAATTTGCAAACACGATTGAACATTATTGATAGTGATGAAGAAAAGATGAAACTAAATTTGCAAAAGTTGCATGTGTAAAGAGAAATATGGAAACCCCATAACAAAAATGCATTGGTCCTTGGTCCTTTTATGTGACATACAACACATGATTTAAGGTTTTCATTCATCAACAATGTTATTGTCATTTACACATTGATGATGCAAAAAACTCTCAAATCATGCGTTGTATGTTTAATCACATTAGCCATGTCCTTTTTAATCCAAGAACAAAAGAAAGGAAAGTAATTATATCATATTATTAAAAAAATGAAATAACAACATAGAAAAACATGTGCATGCAAATCATGTTTTGCTTACAATTTTCTAAAACATAAATGAACAATCTAATGAAAATTGTATTGAAAAGAGAACTTACAAACAAGAGACCTAATGTGTTTAACATTGAAATATCAAAGTTTTTTGGTGCAAGAGATATTTTAATAAGGATGATGTGTAACAAAAAAAAAGTTTTATGCTAATGATTTTGTGGACAATTATATATGTAGGAAATGGTTATTGCAACACAATCATAAGAACTATTGTGGTATTTGGTGGAGTTTTATCTCACAAGGTACAATGTGGTTAAATGTTCTTCTTTTCATTTCACCTCTATAGTTGTGTGTATTAAATGTAGTACCATTAACATTCCATCATTCATTTTTAAATTATGAACTATAATCATTGCTTTATTCCATGTTTGTCACCAACTTTCATACATTTTGTTGTATTTAGTAGTCACTTAAGCTTTAAGATGAAAAGTTGTTGCACACCTTTCAAATTTTGTGTTGAATTTAGTAGCCCCAAAAGCTATAACATGAATAGAAATGTAATCACATTATCATTTCAAACTTCTTGGGGCATGACTTGATAATAGTAGTCACATGACATTTGTTTTTTCATAGGTTTGTACTATCTAGACATGAATTTCATGCATCTAAAGCACACAAAAAACATGTATAAATTGAATGCAATATTTTACTATTTTTACCATGGTATTTTTTTTTCATCATACGTATATGTGTTTTAAATGCATGACATTTGTGTTTAAACAAAATGAACCTATGAAAACATATATATATATATATATATATATATAAAGGCTAGCCACACTTGATGTTAGATTTGTAATATTAAGGAATGCCCTAACACCACATTGTGATGATGTGGCACCTTGATCAACACTAAACATCATGAAATGCTAATATCAACTTGTTTTTTTGTGATCTATCCACACCAAAGAATGGTTGATACTTATTTTCTCATTTTTCAAGGTTTGCAATCTTGGTATTTGCACTTGTCACTATGTATAGATAGTTAGGGTGGAACTTTGCAATTGAACATATGATATAGATTTGGAGCTTGTGGCAGAGATAATATTTTTCTTGGAATTACTTTGGACATTGAATCTTCATGACACAAGAAATGCAAACTTGTATTATTAATAAAAACATAATTTTTCTTGAAATTTTTAGTAGAGACATAATTTTGAATTGTTTTGGACATTAAATCCTTATGATAAAAAACATATAGACTTGGATTTACACTAAAACTTGGACACAAGAAGGCAATAATAGCCACGAAACTTGACGCAAGAAAAGAAAAGCAAAAATGAAGGAAAACGAAAAAAAGAAAATGTGATGAGGGAAAAGAGAAAGGGGTGCTAAACATTGAGATAAATCTTCCTTTTCTGAGGCTCTACATAATTCACCAAAAATTTCGATGACAATATTTCATAAGAATTGGTTTATGTAGGATGAGTATTTTGGTGATCACCACTACAACAATTCCAAAGTCATTCTAAATTATAATTTGTCATAGATCAAATTCCATTTCAAAATCGTTTTTTTTTTTCCCTTTTGTCTATTGGTATCTTGTTGTGAACTTTTCTACTGAATCGGACTATCATTGGCATTTTGCCTAGCAGATCAAGAACATAAAAAAATATTAATGAAACAAAATGACATATAGTGAAATTTACAAATTTTAATTTTTTGAAAAAAAATTTAATTACAACAAAATTATTATGTCCACACAAAATTATTTCATTATTTAATCATCGTGTCACTAGTAGTGTGAAGTAATGCAAAGCTCAAATCATTTCTAAAATCTACATATTTTGAAGATTAATTGTTAATAAACATTAGGTTCTAACATGAAGTTAACACCAATGCAATCTCACTTACCACATAAGATTCATTTTAAAAGCTAACATTCCAAGTGCGAACTACCATACTTTTTTATTAACATAAACATTGTCCTAACACCATCGTTGCCACCCAAGTGTGGCCAACCCTTAATAACCATCCCAACGTTGCCCAACCATTTTTTTTTCATTTTGACCCCCTCTTACTTTCAAAGCTCATTAATTAAGTATCTTATTTTTTATTCATTTTAAACGATTTAAAATGCTATTAGAGTGCAACCTGAAATTTTATAAATTATTTTTGAATTTTAATAACAATAGAACAACATACAAAGAATTTTATTTTTTTTGGGTGTTTGAGAATTGACCTTTGTAATGCTTAATGGTTTGTTTATTTTTGAGTTCTTGACCGCCTTTACTTGGGAGGCTATAACTTTCTCAATTCTATTATTTTTTGATAATTTTTAATACATCAAATGTGACAATAAGAAATGAAAAAATAAAAAAATAAAATAAAATTCAAATAACTACATAACATTGGTTTCAACTTTACCATAGCCAAATTAGGAATTCAACTTGTGCCATAGCCATATTAGGGTTTCAGGTCCGGACCCCGTGTTCTAGGGTTTGGAGCTCTGCCCGAGCCAGACTAGGGTTTCCAGATCGGGACTCGAAATTCTAGGGTTTGGAGCTCTGCCGGAGCCAAAGGGCTTACGTGTTATTTTTGTTGAAGGCTTCGCGGTATCTCGAGAGTTGCTGCTGCCGGCCTCGTGCTTCATCTCGTTATCTAGAATGTGTTAGTTTTGTGATGTGGTCGAGTGTGCGAAATCATCAGTTAGGGTTATTTTGTAAGTGTCTGGTGGAGCGGTGGAAGTGAATTGTGAAGTTTGCGAGTAAGGTCGTGGCTGCTGGTGTGGATGCTTGACAGAGATGGATGTTTTGAGGAAAGAGTTGGAGAGGAAGCGAAAGACGTTCGAACAAGATTTTGGCGGCAGGAAGTTTGTGCGGAGGTCGGAGATCGAGCAGCGGGCGTTGCAGAGGAAGAGGGAGGAGGAGAAGCGGGAGGTGCAAGAAAAAACTACTAGGAAAGGAGTTGCAGGAATTGGCGACGATGCTCTTGTAAACCCAGATATATCTTCATCATTGCTAGCGTCGTCAAAAGCGTCGTCGAAGGCGAGGGAGAATGTGAACGATGAAGAAAAGATCGACGAGATGATGTTGCCGAAAGCGGAGGTCATCCGAAGGCTCCGGTACTTGAAGCAGCCCATCACTTTGTTTGGTGAGGATGACGACGCAAGGCAGAAAAGGCTGAAAGCTTTGTTGAAGGCCGGAATTACGGATCCCGACAGCGAGTTGATGGAGGGCCAGAGGAACGACTTCTTGGTCGACATGGCGGAGCTGAGGAAGCGCGAGAAGCATGGCCGGCTGGAGCCTCGGAAGGAAAAGAATAAGGAAAAAGATGGAGGGGGTGTGGAGGATGGAGACAAGGACGGCGGTGGAGGTGGAGATCAGAACATCAATGGCGATGGAGGCCTCTCCTCTGGCGTCGACAATGACAAGGACATGAAGGTATATGGAACCTGTGGCTGCTTTCTTCTTGTTGTGCCACCTTGAAAGGAAATACTAGGTATTTTCTTTTGTGATTAGGTATACCTATCGATAGATCTTCCCAGTACTTCCAGAGGTGAAGTGGGTGACAGACATTCAGGTTGCAGGTTTCTTGCATAGTTGTTTGCTCTAATTTTCAGCAGATTACTACATACTCACTTATGCCTGCTTTTGGGAGCTGATGAAGAAGTCTTTGGGTAGTAATTTCAGCCAGTCATTCCCATTCTCGATGAAGGTGAAGGTGTGATGCTTTGATGCCCACAAGATTATGACTGCACTCATCCTCATTGAGATTGTTTTGGTCTCGTCCTATTGTAGCTGTTGGGCGTTTGCTCTTCTCAGGTGCTTAGTATAGAAGAAGGGCAGGCTTTTACACTAGAGAGGGCTTGGTCAAGTCCTTAACAAGGGGGAGGTTGAGTCTTTTGAAGACTTGAGATGGACTGATTTATTTATTATCTTGCCCTTCATACTGTTGAGAAAAGCTTGGTCTGACATAATGCACTTTCTTCAACCTATCATGTCATTGTGCCAGAACTGAGCTAGTGGATATTTTCAAACTGTTTTTTTAATCTTTTTTTGCAGTCTTAGGGCCAAGTGAAAATGAAATGAAGCTTACCTTCACACAAGCTTGTGGATTCACATGGAGACCTAGGACCATGTAATTACCATTGACTTTCAAAATTAGTTATGTTTCTTGAGTGAGCCTTCCTGTTGCTTTTCGATGTGTGACTGAAACTCAAGACAAGGGTTTTTGCGTAATAATTTCCTGTTATTCTTGGTTTGTGGAGGGACACCACTGAGAATTTGCAGGGATTGTGTTCAAGTGCTCATCAACACAATCTGATTTGCCCCACCAGAAAAATTCTACATGTTATTTTTCATGACAATGGTATTTCTGTGTTGTCTTTTTGAGCAGAGGTTAAAGAGCAACTTTGAGGAGCTCTGTGATGAGGACAAGATACTGGTTTTTTTCAAGCGATTGCTGAAGGAGTGGGAACAGGAACTGGAGGACCGGCGTGAAGGGGAGAAGCGAACTGGTCGTGGAAAGTCCAGTGTAGCCACCTTCAAACAATGTGCAAGATACCTGAAGCCTCTTTTCAAGATGTGTCGGAAGAAGGTATGCTTGTGACTTTCATTGTTATTGTATTATGCATGGTTTGTTTGTTGTTTTCACTCTGGTCATTTTTGAGCAAGCATTTGGACACACCTTCTTCTGGGAAATCATTAGGCCTTTTCCCCCCTCTAATTTGAGAGATACTTGGTTCTAAGTGAAGTGAGCTGATCTGGTGGAAGTTGTTTCCAAAAAAAATTTATTCGAGATGTGGATCATTTTTGACACATGGGTTTCATTCTTATAGACATGTAGGTGACTGAATGCTTGTGACTGCTGCTATTGTTCAAACTGTTTCTCTGTTGACTTCAGTGGTTTAGGGTTTATGACTACTCATTCTTGTCATGTTTGTTTTGGTTTAGCCATAACTGAGATAATGGTTGCCTTAAAATTTTATCTCTAGACTTTTTCCTGCAATCTCACAGATATGGATAAATGCAGTGATAACTTTGTGTGTGTTTGTGAGATGCATTATATTACTCAGTTTTCAATGAGATTTACCTTCTTGGAGTCATTGTATAAGGGCAAGTTTGTCAGGATGTGAAGTCTTCATGGTTTTCAGATGGTCAGTCTTATTGTCTTTCCAAAGAGTAAAGGCTACTGTCTAAAGATCCTCTTAAAGAGGACTAGAGGTTTGGTCAATGAAGAGAACTTTCTTTCTGGAATTTCAGCATTTGGAGTCTTCTGAATGATTTGTATAGATGTGTGTAAGTGTGGAGTCCACTTGGTCCTCATTTGTCTTCTCCCTTTTGTCTGTTATATTCTGCTCTTCCCTCCTAATGTGCATCTTCATTTTATTTTTGTTTCCTGTCTATGTTTTTTCTATGTTTATCTTCTGTGGTGTTAGGTGCTAGCCAGGATCATGGTGAATCTTCCCATTGCTTCTGGACTTGCAACAGAAACTCAGTACACAGACTAGTGGTTACACTAGCCTAGGGATCTGATAAAGTCAGTCTGTAAATTGTCATAGATGAGTTGTCATCGTTACTTTTGATGGTGTTGATGGTCTCTGAACAACCAAGAGACTGTTACTGCTGTTCACACTGCTAGTTTTATTTTTCTTTTCTTTAATGTTCTTCCCTTCTGTGTCTTTCTTTGACTGAAAGGAGAAGTTTTTCAACCAGTCCCAGTTTCTTTAATCATGAGTATGGAGATTTCTCAATACTCAAGAGAGTTACTTATTTTCATGGTTCTCTCAAGGCTGGTATTAAGTTTATGGCGAAGTACCTGTCTTCCATTCTTCATGTGGCTTTGGAAGGTTGATATGAACCCCATGATGCCTCGTTCATAAATGTAGCTAGTTCTACTTCTCCCACTGAAGTTTCTAAGTGGCTAAGCTCCATCTATAAAGTTATTGTTTGTGTACGTGGAATTTCCATGTAACTCCCATAGGACCTAGTTCTATAATGCAGCCAGTTCTACATCTCTCACATAAGTTTCTGAGTGGCTAATCTCCTCAAAAGCATTTCTGTCAGTGGTTGCCAAGCTGCAGAAAGCTCATGTCCCCCTCTTGGACTAGTTGGACTTACAGACTTCTCAGGAATGGTTGAAGTCATCTGATTCATCCTTTAGCCTATCAAATGTGAAAATTAAAATGAAAGTTCTAGTGAGTAAAGTTTCTGGTAGGATGTCTAATTCCTATTATTTCAGATTTATTTTGCTTCAGAGGACAGCCCTTAAAACCCAATCATGTGTTTTAACGAGTTCTTAAAAGAGCGAGGACAAGTTATTACTTATGTAGTCTCTCCATAGCTTCAGGGTAATAGAATCTTCAGGTTAGCTTCTAAGTTTACTTCAGATTTTCCTTTCTAAGTTTTCCTGCTCGTAGGTGATCTGTTAGTTCCAAATTAATGTATCTAGACAAAGACTCTATTGGCGGTGGCATATTACCTAAAATCATTCTGCAAGCTTAAATGTACTCCAAATGGCTTCTCTTGCTATGTCCTAGATTTAGCAATAATTCAAGATTCAAACAGCATCATTTTACTGTCAAATTTTGTGACAGAAACTCACTATTTTGGTCCATCTATGAAAAAAAAAACAGCTTTGAACTTTAGGTTTTTGTGGCTGAAAAATAAAGCAGAGATCAATTTGTTTGACAATCTTCATAGCTTCAAAGTTGCAGAGGCTTCAGATTTGATCTCTTGGCTGGACTTCTTATTAGACAATTTGTTTCTTTGTTTTGGTCAGGGTGTTTATAGACAATGCATTGGTATCCCTATGGGTACAAATTGTGCGGTCTATTTGGCAAATTTCTATCTCTTCACTTATGAGTTTGATTTCATTAAGCGTCTCTTGAAGAGTAACACATTTCCTGTTGTGCTTCATAGTTTGTCCTTGGTTCATAGGTTTGTGGATGATCTTTTTATTCCTGATTTTCCAGATTTTGAGAACTTCATTTACCTTAACCAAGACTCTTTTGGTAGCGCTATATACCCAAAAACCTCTTGTGAGTTGAATTGTACATCTAAAGGCTTCTCTTGTAATTTCTTCGATCTAACTGTGAGCCAGAGTCCTCAAGGTTTATCCTGTGACAATTTTGACAAACGCTCTCAACCAGAGTATGCAGGTATTGAAATGATTAGAATGCCTCATGTTCATTCCAATATCTCAATGACTGAAGCTGGGGGTTATCAATAGTCAATTTTACAGATTCTTGAGACTTTGTAGTTGTTAGAAGAATTTTTTTGTCTTCCAGATGGTCAGTCTTATTGTCTTGCTGAAGAAAAAAGGCTACCCTTTTAAAGTTCTTCTAAAGAGAACTAGAGGGTTGGTTCTTAAAGAAAAATTCCTGTTTGGAATTTCTGCTTTTGGCATTTTCAGAATGATTTTGCTTTGGGTCATGTAAGTGGGGAGCTTCCTGTAAGCCCACTTCTTCTTAGTCTTTCCCTGTTCTTTTCCCTTTCTTCGTTTCTTTGTTTCTTTGTCTGGTCTTTGTTGTGGGGTCTGTTGCTAGCCAGTAGTATGGCTGAGTCTTCCCGTTGCTTCCAGAATTGGAGCAGAAACTAAGTTCGTGGGATGGTGCTTGCCACCGGCCTTTACCCACTGTAGGGAGCTGATGAAGTCAGTGGGGAAGTTGTGATAGTTAAGTCACTATCATACATACTACTGTTGATGGTCCCTGAACAGGTGTGAGACTGGCACTTCTGTTCATAGCAGTGTGTTTTTTTCGTTTTGTTTGTCTCCCCTTGTTTGGTTCTTTCTGTGGCTTCCTGAGGAAATGTTAGCCTTGCTGTTTCTTCTTCATCTTGAGAATGAAGATTTCTCTATTCTTATGAAAGATATTTGGTCCATCTATGATATTGACTGGCACCCATTGCAGGAGCCTTTGAAGTCAGTTGGGATGTTATGGTAGCTGGTCCCTACCCTACATGTTGCTGTCAAAGGTCTCTGAACGTGCTTGTGATTGTTGCTATTATTCAATTAGCTCCTCAGTTTTCCTTGGGGGTTCTAAAGGGTCAGTCCTCCTGTTTTTCCTGTTCAATGATCTATTGTCAGATCTGAAGTACAACCTCATTATCAGGTTACTCCTCAATTGTATTCTGGTTGACTTACATTGTATGTCTGGAGAAGTTCTTAGTACTTATGAACATGTATTGATGTGCATATCACCTCTAAGCAAGCGGTTGGTTCATGCCGACAAACTGTGAGTGAACCTGTAAACACATCTGACAAAAGCTCTAAGGAGAGAGGGTGTTTGCAGCAAATATTTTGATACCTTTTTGTGTGATCATTGCAGATGCTCCCAGATGATATTCGGGTAGCACTAATGATAGTAGTGAAGTGCTGCATGGAGCGAGATTACATGACAGCTATGGACCAATACATCAAACTTGCTATTGGAAATGCACCTTGGCCAATTGGAGTGACCATGGTGGGTATTCATGAGCGTTCTGCTCGTGAGAAGATCTATACCAACAGTGTTGCCCATATCATGAATGATGAAACCACAAGGAAGTACCTTCAGTCAATCAAGAGGTTGATGACCCTTTGCCAGCGGCGCTACCCCTCCATGCCATCGAAGTCTGTTGAGTTTAATAGCCTTGCAAATGGGAGTGACCTCCATTCCCTACTGCTGGAGGAATCGGCCAAGACTGGTAGTCATGCTGCTGAAGAGCGACTGCTTCTCATGGCTGCTAAGGAGGACAATGAAAGTCCTTAGCTTGTAATATTCTCAGACTTTCATGTCATTCTAAGCATGCTAGTAGTAAATTTCATCACATAGTTGACGTAGCAAATTCTTGGTGTCAACAAATCTGTGGGAGAAGAAGTATAGGTGCTCCATGTAACACTCTCACTTGTATATTTTCAAGTCCTTTCTGCCAGGATTCCTGATTTTATAACATTTTCTGCATTTCTCTTGATAAAGACAAAGAATCAACATGTTGATCACCTGAAGCAGGCTGATATTCACAATTGCTGGATGTATAATACCTGAAGGTTAGTTCAGCATCTACATGCAGTTTGTTTGCTGGGCTTCCATGCCAGTTTTCAATTTCATGTAGCTTGAGTTTGAAAGAAGCCTTGGCTACATTTGAAATCAATGTAGCTCCAAATCTTTCAACTTATTGCAACCACTGTGTGATCCTGGAATGTGCCAATTTTGTAAGGGACTGAAAGGCTGGTCAATGAAACTCTGGAATGCCACACTGCTTTTGATTTCAAGTTGTGGTTTCATTCAGGAGGGAGTAATTGGGTTTCCTTTTGTGAAGATATTTTCTCTTCATATATGTTGTAAAATAGCTGCATGATATCAGAGAAATCATAAATTTGCTTGTCTGCAGGACTCATATAGCACACTCTGCCGCATGTGAGTAGCCAAACTTCATAACCTGAGCCTGGTGAGAGGGGAGTGAATGTGTGCTCAGCACCCTGCAACAACCAGCTACATCCAGTAACCAGCTTGAAGTGTTGGGTTACTGAACATAGTAATGCTACCTCTGCATGAGACTAGACTATGTTTCGTAACCCAGCAGCTCACACCGGTTACCTAGTCCATGGAACTTGGCCATGAAGTGTGTGTTTTCGGACATATTGCACTAGTTTCTTATCTTGTATGTTTGGATATGAAGTAGTTTCAGAAACAGAAAACAGCAAGACTGAAAATAGCAGGCTTTTTCTACAGTTTTCAGTTTATGGAGTAGCATCAGGCTTAGTATGCTCGTCCAATTTGCAACCAACTGCACAAACCACAAAGCTCAAAAACTCACACCAACAAATTTTCCCCAAAAAAAAAACTGGGCACGCACAAAAAAGAAATCAATTCAATGAGCAAAAAAATTAAACCTCTACTCTGACAAAACATCAAGCACAGCAAATAGGAGTGCGGGCATGACCTTCAAACTACTACTAGGTATGATGTCCCACAGTTTGTGCCCCTGCCATTAGCCCAGGTCAAAAATGGTGACAAAGGGTTTTGGAAACAAAAGTTTCATGCAGCCAACGAGAAGGCTCAGCATGCACTCATGAGGGGTCCAAAAAACTCTCCAGTTGCAGGAAGGAAGGAAGGAAGGAAGGAAGGGGAGGCGGGTGGAAGATTGTTTGTTTTGTTTCCTCGTTCCCAATGTGTTCCCATCAGGTTCCCTAAGTTGTTCCCCTAAGATATTCCCAATAACACCTCAGATTTATCCCATATGCTTTGCCCAAAGTTCAACTCTCATGTATATATATAAACTGAAAAGGTGGATGGAGTTGTAGTATTTGCAACTGAAGGTCCAAAGAGGAGCTTCTAATGGTGAGTGTATGTAGTGCACAATGTTCCAAACACATTTCATGATGGGCCAAATCAATATGGCTCCTTCACAAAAAAGAAAAAGTTGTGAGCACAACCCCGAACTGTTGATTTGTTGGCAGTTTTTTTGGGGATTTCAATTCCTGGTTCGATTCTCTAAGGAGAGCAGCCATGGTGAGCTCTTAACGGGTGAAAAATTTATTGTAGCTGATCAAAACAAAGCGGGTGAAATGGAGTCACCAACAACCCACTGCTGCTGGTTGTCATATATTATACACACACACACACACACAAACACACAATCTTGTCACCGACGCCCTTGGAGCGCGTGAAGGGTGTTCCCAAAATAAGCGCCCCCTCAACGACAGACCCACTGCAGGTTGTCATATACTATTATCATACACACGCAAAACACACACAAGCTCCAGGGCTTTACTTTACTTTATAGCATCTGTCGTCAACAAATGAACGAAAATGAACAAAAAGACCTACCCACATTAGTCTCTGTGCTCAGGCATTAACTTCTAGACTTATCCAACACTTTGAACCAGAGGGTGATTACAAACTCACACACACACACACAACTTCCTTTGTCCTCTCTTTGGGAGGAGGATGTATGGAAAGAGTACTAGGAAGAAACAGACAAGGGTTTTGTTTCAAACCAAAATTCCTTTAAGAGGAAAACAGTTCAGAAAGTGGGGACACAACCACCACCATCTCTTTCTCTCTTCTTCTTCTTAATTGGTTTCGGTTCCTTTCATTTGACATGATGCAAATGATGGAAATTTTAAAGCTTGCACTAGGTAAATGTGGATATTGCTAACCCCCTCCCCCTCCCACCAAAAATCCTAATCATTGACCTTGAATACCTAGGTACCAACTTCAACAGATATTTGGGAGTATCAGAGTCCCCACCACACCTTTGTGACCAATCCTATTTTATCTGTCTTGATTTTATGTATGAATGAACCGAGATATGTTTGCTGACAATTTTTTTGTCCTTTTGAACACCTTGTTTTCTTCAATGTAAACAGCCCAGGGTAGGTTAATAAGATGTCTGCTTATCATTTGTCACAGACTTCAAACCTCAAAACCTTTTTTCCTAATGTCCTGGGTGCATGGGTTGGTTGGTTGGTTGGTTGGTTGGTGGGTGGGTGGGTGAGTGGATGGGAACTCCTCTGTGTGAGAGATTTATGTACCTGGTGTCACCTGAACTGGACAGTGAGCACAAGCTGCCATGTGGTGATGTATATAACAAACAAATTTGGTATGATGGATATGTTTTTCCATTTTTCTGTGCCAAAGTTTCCTAATGTGTCCAAAGTTGCAATCCAAATCATTTTCCCTAGTGGGAACAGGTGCTGTGTACAATTCTCAGTTCTGGTTCAAACTAGAGTCATGCCATTAATTGAGTTTTCGAAGAACCATCGGTTTTGGTTATTAAAATCTTGTAGAATCAGAGAAGTGTTGGTTTGATTTCTTTGGAAAAAAAATAAAAACAGAATCAAAGAACCATCAGTCCAAGCTATTTCAAAAGCTTTGAAGAATCGAATGGTTTTCTGGCTGGTTATTTGATTTTTTCCAAACAATTTGAGAACTGTGGTTATATACCAGAACCAGGTCTTTGACTTCTGAGAATCACGGCTATGAATCCTAAGAGTGGCCTTGATAAACTGTTGGGTTTCTGCTCCTGTTTCTAATAACCGCCCAAACACCGGTTACAACACTGACTTGATATACTGAAAGATGGAATTGGGTAAAGTCCATCCAGAAAAGGAACTCAGAGAAAACAGCTAAAGATGCCCATGAACTTGCATCACTGGAAGTTATAATTCAGCCTTTGTAGTACAATTGCAAGAGTTTAAAAAACCATGGTTGCCAACCAGACACATAACACCCAAAAAAATTCACATCAGAAAAGAAGCTCCTTGCAAGTGAGCTAACTGAACAGCCAGATAGGTTACAAACTAATAGAAGAAACATTGCCTGAGAGCACGACCAAATGAGTGTGTTCTTCTTCAAGAACGGCCTACATTAAAAAAACATGTAAAATTCGACACATTTTGCTTAGTGTACCTGGAGGCCAGGATACTGTGCTAAAACTACCTCTGGGATTACGGTGGGCTTTTAAGCTTCCTTGGCAAGCTTTACACTTATCATAAAGTGTGTTGATTCTTGACTCCCCTCCACCTCCTCGTCCTCCTCACCAGGGGTTCCCACCAGTTGAGGAATTCCAAATCTGCCTAGGCTTTTTAGGCACAGTAAAGCCTTCAGCTTTGGGATTTACTGGAATGGGTGCTCTCTCTCTCTCTCTCTCTCTCACAGATCTGCCTTGTGTGGGCCCTTATTCAAGTAAAAGCCCGTCAGCCCCAGGCTTTACCTACCACTTAACAAAAGTAGAGGACAAGGGGTCAACAATTCGAATAACGGCATCCAATTCGACAACGACAACAACAACAAAGACAGTACTTTCCTGCAATGAAAAAGCCTTCTAAGAAACAAAATGACACCCACCAAAAACTGATGGCAAGGTGAAGGTGGTGGTGGTGGTGGTGGTGGTGCATCATAGCATAGAGCATATCTTTTACTTATTGCCAAAACTAAAATCCACCACCACCATGAATATCATCAAAGTTTGTTGTCATGTTCCTTTACTATGCTGCTTGCTTGCAACCAAATCATGACAGATACACAGATTGACCTGCTCTGGAATTTTGTTTGCATAACTTTCTTGATTTCCATTGAGAAAAAAACACACATATATGTTATGTGTACACACACACACACAAAGACACATACCATTTGCAGGGTGCTGTGGAAATTTTGGGGGTTCTCCAGTACATGAATCTGCTGTTCAGGTCTTCTGCAGTCTGTGTCACATGACCCTCAAACAGGGAGGCAGGTCCAATTAAAGTTGGTAAGCTGCCAGTGTCCATAAACCTGAAACCCATCATCCCCCCACCATTTTTCCTCCTGGTCTTCACAGCCATAATATTATATAGCCATGTATTTTGTGGGTTCAAAAAGTTCAAGCTTATTTGTTGCACCCATCACAAGCAAATTGAAAGGGTAAAAGAAAGTTCCCCAAGGAGAAGAAAAATGAAGTCACACTGAAAGTGGAGAAAAGAAAGAAATAGACTGTGAGGGAAATAAGGAAAAAGATTTTGATATGTCACAAAATTAGTAAGAGTGGAGAGTAAAAATGAAGTTATCTTTGAAAGACACCAAAATACAAAATCTCACATTGTGCAAAGAATTGCTTGGTTATCTTTGTTCCCACATTGAAGAAAGTATAATTCCTTCTTGTTTAGGCAAAAGGAAATTTCTCATTTTCAAAAGATGTTGTGTTTTAAACAACAAGCAACTTTGCAAAAACAAAGGAAACCACAAGCTAGCATTTCAGCCTGGTTGTTTAAAGGAAGTGATAGAAATAACACAATTCTACAAGCTTAACATAATATATGAACAAGGAACTAGAACCCAAATTGCAAGCTAAAAAGTGTTAGGGTTGCAACAAAATGCTAGTATGTGATTAAAACCTGAAAACAACCTTCATGTCCAAAAACTCGAAAAGAAATTGGTCTCCACAAAGATGTTGGTCATCCTTAAAGACATGAAGAAGATTGGGTGCTGACAAGCCAAAACTTGTTCAGAAAGTAGAGCTTAGCTTCTCTCAGAGGCAGGACAAACACCCACAAACTAGCCTCAAATGAAACACCTCTAAAAGTCTAAATTAGAAAAATAAGGTTAAAGAACCAAATGTGCAAAGCCATGACAAAGAAAAACCCAAATGAAAACCAGCAAAACTACAGAAATTAATTCTTTCTTTGTACTAATTGTAAGAAGTCAAAACTTCTTTTTATGTTTCTTTATTTCTAAGATGTGCCTATATATTTAGGGTTTAGTTATATATATATATATATAGAATGATTTTCAATTGTGTGTGTGAAAGGTCAAAAACTTGTCAACCCATCATGAGAATTGCATTAATGCAAGTTGTCAATGACATTCAAATGCTGAAAAATAATGTTACCCTCCATGAGGAAGGAAGGTAAGAAGTACCCAATGCTCATCATCAAGAAACCAAGACTTTTCAGAAAAGCCTCTCTCCAAGTTCTTAGAAGAAGGTACCAGAACACACACACAGACTCTCTCTCTCTCTCTCTCTGTGTCTGGTCAGGCCTGAAAAACTCCAGAGAAAGAAAAGTCAATATATGGGAATGATAAGGCATGGACATGATGATTCATCCTTTGATTTTATTCTGAAGTTGTTTTTGGTGCCAGAAGTGTTCATGCAGTAAGCTGGTACCATAGTACATTTTTATTCAGGTTCCACAGAAATTAAATTATTATTTTTAAATGCTGAATTTTCTAGAAAATTATCCCTTTGAAATGTCAAAATTCAAGGAAATTACAAGGGAGAGAGGGGGGGGGGGGGGGGGGTAAAAAA
>Ga0209208_10006105_pt1 | contig 16634 bp, 16 predicted proteins | sample S1TSphfallax_3_FD_187694 | JGI IMG/M metagenome (GOLD analysis project Ga0209208, IMG submission 187694) | Host-associated microbial communities from peat moss isolated from Minnesota, USA - S1T2_Fd - Sphagnum fallax MG (SPAdes) (version 2) | ecosystem: Host-associated > Plants > Peat moss >...
AAGAAAGAGCCGGGCGGAGACGCAAAACCCTAGGCTCACGCACGAAAGCAAAGCGCACAAAACCTACCTGCAGTCAAAGGCTGGGCAATGGCAAGGGAAGGAGCTTTGATTAGGGTTTGTATGCATACCCTCAAAAAACTTTCTAACAAATATATGGTGCCAAAATTCAAAAGGCTGAACCACAAGGGGAGCCTGATGCGCGTTGTGGTTCAGGAACTTGATGTTGCCCTTGTGGTTTGCCCATGTTTCCAATTATTTTGTTAGCTTGGGAGGTTTATCTCGCAAGGTGTGGTTTCAATGTCTTATCTTTCATGTTATGAGATTCTAGAACACACCAAGGAGCATGGGATTATCGATTTGATGTCATGTTTGTTTTGTACTTTCTTTGTGCTTTGAACTTGAATTTATGCAATTTGCATGTGCGTATGTTTTGCATTTCTGACGATGTCTTCGATGTACTTGACTTACTTTGTTTCAATAGTTTTGAGCACTAATCCAGTAATGCACAAAGAATTCCAAAAGAATTTCAATTTTTTGTTATCAAGACTCTGGTCATATCTTCCCAAAAAAAATAGCAGAAATAGTCAAATTTATACCAGGAAAACAACAAAAATTTCCCAATTTTCTTGTCAAAAAAATGGCATGTTCATTCTCCATGTGGTCGCATAAACTAGTTCTTCTTTGTCCAGATTGTCTGCAATTGAAGTGCCCAAGTTTTTGAGGATTCTTCAATCAGGGAAAACACATATAGAAAATAAACAGAAAAATAAGAAGGAATGAGCAAAAAGAGACAGAAAAAACACAAGAAATGAGCGATTAACAGCATAAATTGCACTCAAGTTTCAACTACCTCAAAAGGCAAGGTCCAGCTGATGCCATCCATGGTAACAAAGATCTAATTTTTTATCTTGCAATTGTAAAAACAGCTCTGCAATTTCAGGACCCATTTTCCCTACAAGAAGAAAAATTGCTGCCAAAAAACAAAGATCAGAGATCATTATAACTTCTTTTTTCCAGGCAAAGAGAATCCACACTGCTCCACTATACACTTGGTAATTACAGATTCAAGGATGGATTCCAATTCTTTGCTCTACAATCAAGCTGCAAGCAGAAGACTTTATCATTCCTGTTACACACCGACACAGATAGACCCTCTGACAGAGGAACTGATGCAGAGGGTTGACATTCAATGTGCTCTGCTCATAAACAAGATCTCAAGAGAACACCCAAAGAGAACAACTTGTGTTGTTGTGGATTCTTCTTCTCTCACAGATGGATGATGGGCTTGTACCCACCCATGCAGGAATGACTCCCACTTGGCTTCAAAATGTTGAAGCAAGACCCAAAGTCTCAATTTTTCCAAGTGATCAAAGACAGCGATGCTGCATTGTGGTGGGTAGTAGGCTCATGTTGCCGTTCTCTTTCTGTTGTTGTTTGTTGAGTTTGAGAGAAGAGTTACCCAAGATGATGCATGGCCTTCTCAGATTTTTAGAGTGGGTGCTGTGAAAGAATAAGTGAAGAGACAAGGCTTGAGGAGGTTGTAACAGTTATGTGTCATCAGTCAGTGCCTGCAACGTTGAGTGTGACTTCTGCAGCTGTCCCGTTGCCACTAATTGGAGAAGTTCTTGAAGCTTTTTAGCATTCAGCGGTTTGCTGATATAGCCGTCCATACCTGCAGAGATAATGCGCTCTGCATCCCCAGACATAGCATGAGCAGTCATGGCCACAATTGGCATAAACCTCACTTTGGTGGTGGAATCTATATTTGAGCTTCTGCTCTGCTCCATCTGTCTTATACTAGTTGTAGCACGGAAGCCATCTAAGACAGGCATTTGCACCTGAAGCAGACCCACATTTGAAGACATCATGTCAGATTTTTGCCAGACTAGATTGGGATATAGAAGATGGAGAAACAGGTAATACACATCTCACACAACTAGGACAATCTGGATGCAGCACATAGCAGCAGTCTGAAGATTATCAATGCACAGGGGTCATTAGCCACGTGATAGAAGTCACTGCTGAGAGTTACAACAGAAGGACAATCAGCAAAGTATGGCAGCACCCAGACAAATCAGAAATTGGATCCTCGCAGTTTAAGGTGAACAGGAAAGAAACAGTCAGTGTATGTGCCTCTGTTTGTGAAACAAAGCATGGTGTGCTTTGGTGATGAGCAGCAGAGAATCTGCAACCCTTCTTCACAACAAAATGACCCCTAGAACCTGATACTTTGGTCTCAGGTCATTCAAGAAAAAAAACCGTCAAACAGAAAATGCTTAAATGGAAAAAATATCTTGCACTTCTGCCCATTACAAACAGTGAAAGATCTGGCTCCCTGTAATAGTAGTGCCTTCAAGTGCTACTCTTTTGCACATGGATTCACAACAGAGAAAACCAAGGAACGAGCCTGGGGCTGGTGGCAGCAGTGAAATGGATGCTAATAGGCAGAGAACTTGTCAACAGCCTTCATTCTTGGGGTACAATGGTCCCCAGAAGAAACACCTCAAAGGCAGGAAATTGTCACAAAAATGTAAGCAGATTTTGCAGACAAAGGGTCAGAGATAAGATAGTTCAAAGAGGTACATACATCCATCAATATAAGATCAAAGTTCTCCTTGGCCGACTTCTCAACAGCTTCAGCTCCATTGCAGGCTAACACAGTAGTATGACCCCACTTCTGTAAAAGAGTGACAGCTACCCTCTGATTGACAATGTTATCCTCTGCTACAAGGATGTGCAATCCTTTGCCAGGACCCTGCACCTTGTCATTAGCCGCTTTTCCCTGATTTCCACACATTGGGAGAAATGAAATCCTGGTCAGGAGGGCACGCAAAAATGGAAATGGGTCCAGAATTGAGATTCCACTTCTATCGATTACTGATGTTCTTGCTATGTCAATTGTGTTGCAACACATGTGAAAAAACCAGAAGCATTGCTGTTGTCAAATGTCATATCATGGTCTGTCTATTGACAGGTTTTGACTATGCCTACGTGTCCATGCTTAGGTGAAGAAGTATTGGACGAAAACAAAACAGCTCTCCAAATTCTTATTCACAATCAGCTTTGCACTTTCACTGAACCAGAAACCACCAAAAAAAAATCAATGGCATACCCACCTGTGAGGCAGTTCGTGGATCCAATAACCCAAGGACAAGATGTAATGCTCGCACAAGAACAGCTCGTTTGATTGGCTTTGATATGTGCACCTGGACTCCAAGTTGCCTGCATCTGAAGAGAGGCACAAACAAAAGGCCATCATCAGCAGGAAGTCAAGCTGATGTCACTGATTTTATTGAACACTAAAAGGCAAGGAGATAGATCAAAAAAGTGTTAAGAAGAGTCCTCACTTTGATGCATCTGAGTGATCCACAGAAGTGAGCATTACAATAGAGGGAACCTGCCCTGTTGCTGAGGTAGGCCTTGAAGAAGAACGAGCATGCCGGCCTGGAGCAGGATATCCTACGCTATCAAGTGTTTCTGGACATTCTACTACTGGTTGTAGAGGTTGTTCCCGTTCATGACCTTGTTGGACACTCAACTTGCCAACAACTTGAGAGATCGTTTGTTCAGAGCCTCCTGAAGAAGAAGAAGAAGAATTGATGCGTGGGCTTTCACTTTGTCTTTTTAATGAACTTGTTGTGTCCTCCATAGATAATCTCAGTGAGGCTGGGACCTCTGGGTCAACCTACAGTGTTCTCAATTGGCACCCAGCCAACACATTGTCAACAAACATGGGACAGTTGAAACTACACAAAATGTACACACCGCACTGAAATTCCTCCACAAGTTCCTTACACGAAATGCACAAAGGAAAAAACCTTGCAAAGTCTATGGCTGGCAAATCTGAAAAGGCCATGGGTGTCTTGCATATATATATATATATAATATACCTCATCATTCTCACTATCTGAGCTTGAAGCATCTAAGTCACCAACACTTTGTGCACTGCTGACGCTGCCACTCTTATGATGGCCAGCAAATCGAGGTGTTGTTCCCAGGAAGTAAGGTTTTTCATACAGGAAATGCACCAGATCTGTGGCATTCTCCCCATGAAGCCACATATCCAAGAGGAGCACTCTAAACTGCTGATCTTGCACTACAGCTTCTTGTAGCACATGTTTAGCAGTTTCAACCCCATTAACCCCCACTGACACCATGCCCCATCCCTGCAGCAAGCAAACAAGAGACATTGAAAAAAAATCAGCAGAGACTGAGAGAAAAAGAGAGACTTTCAGCATGCCAAGGAAATTGTATGGGAATAAGAGAAAAAGTTCAAAAATGCATGCATGCACAGAGTTCAAAAGAGTGGGACCCAGAAAAGAAAAAGACATCAGCAGGCTGAATGGAAAATAAACCCACAAAATGATACAAATAAAGAAACTTGCTGAAAGTGAGTGGTGTGAAACCTTCAAAAGGTCAACTAATATGGCACGATTTGTATTGTTGTCGTCCACAACAAGCACGGAAATATCCTTCAGCCTATCCATATTGAGAGAAGAAGGAAGATCACAAACAGGTGGTATATGAAAACTGGCAGTGAAGTGGAAAGTGCTGCCTTTGCCTTCAGCACTCTCCACCCACATTGTTCCCCCCATAGCTGCAGCCAGTTTGGAGGAGATTACCAACCCAAGACCTGTGCCTCCATACAACCTTTTTATCCGCCCACCACAAAAACACACAAAGTCTTTCATTAGCTTATTATCACTATCAACAATTTTTTTCTTTGGTTTAGGGCTTAGGGTGTAGGGTGTAGGGTAGATGGGTCATTCATTGACTGCAGCTTCTTCTACCTCATGGGTTGGTTTTGGTGAGAAACATGAGGGTAGAAAAATAACAGGTAGGTCATATATACCTTGTGGTAGAGGAATCCACTTGGGAGAAAGCCTGAAATAACAATGACTGCTTGTGCTTGGGTATTCCAATTCCTGAAATGCACAACTGTGAGTGCTTGCTTTTTATCCCAAACCCAAACCAGATAGATGGGTAGCCAAAATTCTTAGTGACTAGAAAAGACCAGCAACTATCTGAAGGGGAAAGGTTTCCATCTCAGAGACATAAGCCACAAATCCAACAGTTACTAGTTTGTCTATTCACAGTGCCCAAATCAAGTACATGCATTTCCAATCACCCTCTGTGTCAACAAACATCAGAGGATGATGGAATATGACCCATCTGGAGGACCCACCAGTATCTCTAACAGAGAACAGGAGCTCAATGTTGTCACCATCCCTGCTACGAACCAAAGCTGATACAACAACTTCTCCTTGTGATGTAAACTTTATGCTATTGCCTGCAAGAGTAATACATCCATAAGTGGCATCCAACAGATGGGGAACTCTCCTACTGAAAGGAAGATGATGATGATAAATGGCATGACATCAATTATGTGCTTTGAACTGATGCTCAGGGTACATGAAGCTGGGAGAAGCCAATTACCAATAAGGTTGACGAACACTTGAAACAGTCGGCCTGGGTCACCAATAATCTGGTCTGGCACAGATTGGTCAACCTGACATGCTAGTTCCAGACCCTTCTTGTTGGCACGGGCAGCCAATACAGATACCGCGTGTTCAAGCTGGTCATACAGGGAGAATTGAATATCCTCCATCTCCAGCTTTCCAGCTTCTATTTTACTGAAGTCTAAGATGTCTGTGATAATTCTCATCAAATGTTTCGCTGAGAATCGGACCTGTGGCACCCCTCACCCAAGGACCATGCCAGCATCAATCAGCAGGTCAGGTAAGACTCTGTGCCAGCACTAAAACCCTCTCAAACAAGTGCGTCAAGATTTGATGACAAACCAGATCAAGGTATTCTTGCTGCTCTGGAGAAGTGCGAGTGTCAAGACACAGCTCTGTGCAGTTAATGATTCCATTTAGCGGTGTGCGAATCTCATGTGACATATTAGCCAGGAACTGTGATTTCATTTTATCTGCCTGCTGAGCTGCATCCTTTGCTTTCTTCAGCTCCACCTCTACTCGCATCCGCTCTTCAATCTCCTTTTTGAGAGCTTCATTGACTAAGGCCACATCCTGTGTCCGTCTTGTTACTTCTGCACACTGCAGCACATGGTCCAACCTCATCATCATTTCAGTAGAGATAACCCTCCCCACCTTCACAAAGAGCCACAACTATCTTGCAACTTCTGAGTTGGACAGTTTTCCAGACACAGAAATGCAAGATCACACAAGAGGAAGAAAGAGGAGAGCACGAAAACAAAAAAACAACAGCAGAACTTACTAATCAAAGGACCACCAACAGCAAACATGCATAGAACACTAAGATCCAAGAAAAGATCCTTAAGAGGGCTTGCCTTCTGCTCCATGGCATCATGGCTAGCAGCAATTTCCTCGACCATGCTATTAAAAATGAGTCTCAAATCATCGATTTCATCCCGAAAAATAACCCGCCCAATATTTACCCTTGCAGTCATGTCACCCCCACCAATAGCAGCTGCTGTCTTCCCAAGTTCAATAATAGGAGCCGTAACAAGCTGGTCAAGCAAATGCCAAAAACACCTGTCAGTGAAAACAGCTGCTGAAAGAACCAACAACATACACAACCTACTTGTGGAGAACTTTTCAAAAGCAGCCCAAGACACAAACAGACAGACAAGCAGCATAGATGAAAATCCAGAAATCTAACCGTGTGATAATAGAGCACAACAAAAGAAAGTCGCCCATTGTGGAAATCAAGCACCATGCAGGCAGTACCCCTACAACAAACAATGCAATCCCAAGGTTCTTTGAAACACCAATTCGAGATTACAACAACCTACCTTGGCAAGGACAAGAGAGGCAAAAATTCCCACAATGAGGATGCATGTCATTGCCACAATAATCACAATTCGGATTCTTGACACTGGTCTGAACGCTTCATGCTCACTTATCTTGGCCACCAAACCTAAACCCATCACCAGAAAGAGTTCTTACTTTTCACCAGTCTTGCAGCACATGAATAGTCATCACAAAAAGATGAGACAAGAAATTAATGAGATGAGGAGGCAACACACACACACATACCCCAGTTTTCATATCCCACTGGAGTGTAGGCAGCAATGACCACAACTCCTCTGTAGTCTTTCTCGATGGTTGTCCCGTTAGCCATGTCCACACAAGCAAGTTTAATGGCACCTGCAAGTGGAATTTGAGTTACAGATGGATCAAGAGCAGGCGGAAGCAGTAGGTGCACTTCTTGACCGTCTGGAGCCCCAACAATAAGTTCTCCAGTATCTTGGAGACCAGTCCGATCAGTGACGAGTTGTTGTAGCCGAGAGGCATTCACCCATGCCAACAACACGCCAACTAAACCTTGACTTTCCTATATTCCACAGGCCAATACAAACCGTAAAAAATCAACTCACAGCAGTATGTCAGCTATGAAAGCCACAAACATGACACTTGTCATCAAAGACAACAAATTTTCTTCTGTGATCAGCTCCAGGATTAGAATTGTGTCACTTCCTCTTCTTGTCTAAATGAACACCACAAACTCACCCATTTTACCATATGATTGATACAGAGCTTGCAGAGATACCCTGAAGATCTGGTATATCCATTAACACTGATTTTTTTCTAACCCACATCAACAGGCTTGTCTAAAACCAGCACTGCAACCCGATTATATAAAGACCCTAACTTAAAATCAGAAAAAAAAATCAATGACCTGTGATGCACAGTCTGGTACAGTAGTATCAGTACATGGCAGTTTAAAGGCTGAGCCTATGATTCAGATGTCTGCATATTCTAACATCATATGCAGGGGGGTTCAATAAAAGAACTACAAGAGTACTTGACAGAATGGTGGATCCACAACTTTGCTAAGATGGTTAATCCACAATTTACTGTGTGGAACTAAGGCAACAAGCTCCCTTTTCATGGTTTCACCCATCATAAGTGTGGTAGTGACTAAGTGCCATAACATCCCCACTGACTCACCATTTGAGCTTCAAAAATCTTTAAACTAAAAAGCCCGCCAGAAGAACATTAGAAATTGACTATTTACACAACTCCCAAATTTAGCCATGTATCAACATTGACATCAATAAAAGGCTTAAAAGGTGATCATGTTGATACCTGGAAAGAAAACAAAACAACACAGAGACTTGCAGTAGATTACTAAAAAAGGTATCATCACTGAGAGGCTCCTCCTCCTCACACTTTTGTGAAGAACGACGGGTGCCTCTCCTTTTCAGAGGTGGCCACTTTCTAACCACCCTAATGGTGGCAATGCCATTGCCCAGGGATAAACCCCTAGGTATATACCCACACGGTTTTCTGTATAGGAGAAGGCACTGCTGTCAGTGCCTTCCACCCTGTGAACCAAGGGCAGAAGGCACTGCCTCTCCTTTTCAGAGGTGGTCACTTTCTAACCACCCTAATGGTGGCAATGCCATTGCCCAGGGACAAACCCCTAGGTATGCACCCACATGGTTTTCTGTATAGGAGAAGGCACTGCTCTGCCCTTGGTTCACAGAGTGGAAGGCACTGACAGCAATGCCTTCCCCTTCGTAACAAATGAGGTGATCTGATGGTTCAGATCACCTTATGCCCCTGCCCTAGAGAGCTTACACGTAAGATCCCACTCCAGGAGGGAGCGAGCATTGCATTGTGTAAGGAACCCTCAATTTCCCCTATGAAACCTCTCCAAGGTTGTTACATCACAGGTTTTCTCACTAGTGATCACCTACACAAGGAAAAAACTAGACAAGTATAAGATTTGATAAGAAAATTGACACAACTGATATAAATGAGATTGCAGAGGAAAACTCCAAAACAAAAAACTAACACAACAAGAATTAGTGCAGTGATAACCTTCTGTGTTACTGACACTTTCATCAGCTCCTGATGATTGGTGATATAGATTAGTATCTAATAAACCCACCCGCAATTTTGGGGAACCCATTATAAAAAAATCTGTGTACTGAGTTTCTGTGGCATTTCCAGAAGCAATCAGAAGACTTCTTCACAACCTTTTAGCCTGTCTGCATACAAGCAAGCATCTAGGCCTAAGGCATAGAAGGGGCATACATAGAGGGTAGTGGCAGGAGGGCCTCCTCCTCCCTGAACATATCCTTTGAGCAAGACCACTGGTGACTACATGGATGCTCTACCATCCCCTAAAGTACTCACCAGAAAACGTATCTCTGAGATTGCAGAGGAAACTCCACAACACTTTGAAGGTAGCAGCAAGAAGAATGAGAACAGTTGTAACTTGAAAAATCCCAATATCTCTATTCCAAGCAGGGAGAAAAGAAAACTAACCAAAGTGATGCCTCGGGAGATCAAAAACTTCCACCCAGTTGGATCATGGATAGGATAATCAAAATGCACGTCCTTTCTGACCAGGTTGATTGCATCTTGACTCAACGACAAGTTATATTGTGAAGGATCAGTGGCAAACTTCAGTGTCCCATTTCTGTCATATACGGCTGCACTCATGAATTCTGAAACGGCTGACACAGCTGATTCTAAATCGCTTTGTGCAATTGACTCACTCACATTGGCTAGATTTGCTAAGTAGTTTACAATCTGTATCCTCGTTGATACAAGCTCCATTTTCTCTATGTTATCACTCAAGTAGTCAGTAATCTGCTCTTTCCTCAGAATTGCTACTGATGTCAGTCGTCTGTCTATTTCCTGCACAAGCTGAGTGCGTGAGTTGAACCATAAAACCAGAGATAGTACACCTCCCGCAACAACCACCTGCACTTGGAGCAGAAACTTTAAGGTAAGAAGACCAGTGCCACATTATATTCTTTTGAAAACAGATCAGACAAAACATACTGTTAAGACTTTGTGTCATCCAACAACAGCAGCTGGATATAATTAGCAACTGTGGATCTCTTCGCATGCCTTCCAAAACCAGTTGAACTAGCTAAGAAGCAGCAATTATTTTCTAACTGCAATACATATCTCCATTCCCACTTGTAGAAAGTATCACAACAAAGGACCTTGCAGCAAGACATGATAATCAGGGACAGTGATACTCCAAACCCTGAATAAAATGCAACAAATGCCCACAAGCAAAAGCTAAAAAAGAATCTCTTGGGTTTGCCACTTGAGAGTCCAGCTCAATCCAGCTAAACAACTGGGCTCTCCTTCCATGCTACAAAACCAACAAAATAGCTTGCATTCATGTTTGCCTGAAGTGCAAGCATTTTTCAAATTTGCAAATGTGACCACAATTGCCAGTGCACAACACAATAGAAGAAGAGGAGTAGTAACCTACCAGAGTGCCAACGAAGAGAGTGAGCTTCAACCAAATAGACACTCTCAAACTTTTCTTTGAAGGCTGTCTTCCGCTTTGTGTCACTGGCAACCTTTGATCTGGGTTGACTTCGTTCATAGAGGACGAACCTTCCTGTACCTGCATTAAATCTATGCTACCTGTCTCTTGCACAAGAGTGGATGGGGACACATGATTGCTTTGCATCCTGTGACATGCCCAGAATCCAGAACAATTGACCATGTTGCAGCTTTCCTGAAAGCTGATGATTGGAACAACATCAGTCAACCTTCAATCTGGAACAATAACCAGGTGCAGCTACTAAGATTCTGACACATCTGTACATCAAAACTAGAGGCAACATCCATCCTGTGTCACAAGCTTTCCCTGGAAACAGCAGCACATCTGCTCCTCATTATCTCCTTGAGCAACGCAACTGCACACAACAACACCCACCGAGGGCAGTCGGTCAACAAACCAGCAACAAAAATTGTAGGCACAAGTACTACTTAATCTACAAAGAAACACCCAATCCAAGTCTTTTACTACGCCAAAATTCAGCAAGATGACAAGCTTAGGATGGCAACCCACAACTCTACTAGAACGAGTCACTGTTTTCCCTACGCATTTTATAAGCCCCTATACCTGTCGCTTCTGAATTCAGCTGCAAAGCTGCTGTAACGGCCGAAAACTCCTTGGAAAACAGCAGCGGGAGAATCACCACCTCTGATTTCCATCTCCTCACCTAACCCATCAAACTCTAAAACTCTAAACCTCACAAATTTCGACAAAAACAGAGGCGGGGGGGGGGAGGGGGGGAAGGGAAGCCCAGGAGAATGAATCAATAGTGGATCCCAAACCCAATACCGGTTCCAAGTCGTAAATTGCAGCAGCAGCTCAATACGTGATAATACTTGCCTATCTTCCGCTCTTCCGTAACCACCACCACCACCACCACCACCCTAATTAGTTCAAACTGGAGAGCTGCGGTTTTTCTCTGGTTTTCTCTCTGCTTGTGGGTTTTTTACTATCGCTTCCGCCATTAGCAGCACCAGCACCACCATGTTCCATCTCTCGCTCTCGCTTCCCACCAAGCCTTGGTTGTTTCTGTTCTCTCACAAGTGAAACCTCCCTCCTTCCAAAGGGGGACCACCAAACACCATCGCCATCCTTCACCGTCCTTAGTGTGAAACTGGTTGGTAGGTAGGTATGTAGGTAGGAGTATGGTTGGTAGATAGGTAGGTAGGTAGGAGAATGGTTGGTAGGTAGGTATGTAGGTAGGCAGGTAGGTGGTAACAGCGTCCCAATCCTTCTTCCCTGTTTTCGCTCGGTCGGTCGTTCGGTCGGTCGTTCAGTCGGTCGGTCGGTCGTCGTTCTCCGCAGGGAATTTCACGTCTGTCTGTTTGCAGTTGGGCCATTTTCCAGGTCGTGGGGTACCTCTCTTTACCTCGTGTTGGCCGGTTATCTGATTTGAATGTATTAAGAACCTCCGGTTCCTTTCATCAAAACACTTTGAAAATAATCCAAGAACCTCCGGTTCGTTTCTCCAAACAATTTTGAAAATAATCAAAGGGACCTCCGGTTCCTTTTTTCAAACAATTTTGAAAATAATCAAAGAACCTCCGGTTCCTTTCTTCAAAGAGTTTAGAAAAAAAATCAAAGGACCTCCGGTTCCTTAGTTATTATAGAGTTATATTATATCTTGAAGGATTTTGGTTTCTTTTAGAGGATTTTTTTGAAGATTAATATTTTTTTAAGATTAATATTTTTTTAAATTAATATTATTTTTTTGAAGATTAATATATTTTTGCATGGTGAAATATTTGAGTAAACCCTAAACCCCCCACACTCCCTCCACAAAACCACCATAGCGCTTCATGCCATGCTCTTGGTATCGTTGGAAAGCTCTTGATGAGTAAAGGGTACACTCGCTTAGTTTGAGACTCTTTGGAGCTACGGTGTGGAATCTATTGATTATTGAATCATTTTTTTCATGAAAATAAAATAAAATCAATACTGAAAATCTCTATTGGAATTTGGGGGTGTTCTTCATGTTGTTGAAAAGCACTTGACAACAAGTCAGATTTAAATAGAGTTTTTATTCCACAATTTTCAGAGCAAAGGTGTGGAACATATTGTTTTTTTTAATGGATTTTGTGCTGGACATTCAAACGAATTGCAAAAATTGGGTTTGGAAGGAAAAATCGGTTGAGCCTTTAATTTTTGCACATTGCCGAATTTAGAAATTTAGATATTCTGAAAATGTGAAAAATAAAGAATGTGTTCACACTTGGGCCAACATAACATGCTACATTAGCATTATATAGAGAGAAAATTGGTTTTGAGTTTCGAATTTTTTATTAGTGCCCAACATTGGTGGGTACCTATTGTTGGTTCTATTTTATTAGTTGTGGGGTACATCTCAACAAGGTGTTTGTTTTTTTGACAAAACTTTGCCCTTTCCAAAGTAATGGTGAAGGTGCAAGGTATAAATCAGTGTGGGTGGGTATTTGAGTTTTGTAATACCCGTTGATGCTACGCATTTGAAAAAATTCAGAATCAAAGAACCATCACTTCTGAATATTTGAATTTTTTTAGAATCAAAGATCATTGGGTCTGGGTATTTTTGAAAAAAAAAAAAAAAACGGATTCAAGGAATTCTCAATTTTGGGTATTTTTTTTTAAATTAAAGAATTGCCTGCTTTCATGAAAGAACTCACAAAGTTCAAATAAATTTGAGAATCGTGATTATATATAATATTAATGTATTTGATTTTTTGATAACCATATTTATCCACTTTGATACCCAGATTGAAACCCAATGAAGGTTTGGTGCGATTCTTAATACCCATCTCACTTTGGTATAAATGTGGTGATTGACAAGGGAATGTTGAAGATGGGAATAGTGGAGATGTTGAAGCTATGGCATGGTGGCCCAAACACACCACCACTGCTAGACCTAGCTTAGGTTAATGTGCATGGCCACATTAAGCATATGGCCACATCACAACAAAGGCTACCTTAAGCTACATTCAATTGACAATGATAACTCAATGTTAAGGGAGCAATAATGATGTTAGATTTACACTAGAAATGCTATCTAACGTTGCATCCTTTGTGTAATCCTAGGTGACACAAAATGTTAAGTTGATGTTAAGGTGTTGATAATTTTGTGTTAGTTGTCACCAAATTTAACAAAATCTTAGATTTTAAGATAAAATGGCAATGTTAGATAGTAGCCCCAAAAAGGAGGTTTTAAGTCAATGGGAAGTTATCATCATATGTTTTCTAAAAGTTTCCCAAGTTCTTTTCTTCCTTCCCTATTCTCCTTCCACTCTCGTTTATCCCCCTTCAAGCCACTATTTTTCCTTTTTGTTGGTATCTTCTTTCTTGCTCAAGAAGATCATTCACTCCTATTCAAAAAAACTATAAAGTAGTGCCAAATCCTTTAGCACCATAGAGCTACTTGAGACAAACAACTCCACCTAGAATGATGACCAAAGTGAAGAATGTAAGCAAATTCAAAACCCTTTTACATTTTGTGTTGCAATGAAGGTATAAAAAGGGATTAGAATTTTGAATTGCAAATTTCTTCAACAACAAGTCAATAGTAGAATTTGATAACAATAACAAGTCTTCAACCAATGTTTTGAACAATGTTGAATTTTTTCAATAGTAACAGGTCTTCATCAAGGATCTTGAACAACATCCAATTCCTTCAACAACATCATGTCTTCAACCATTTTCTTAAACATTAACCAATTCCTTCAATAGCAACAAGCTTTCATCAAGGATTTTGATTAGCAATTCGTGAACAACATATGTTTGGTAGAGTTGTCAAACAATGTCATTTGTTTGTCAATATGTTTTTTAAAAAGACAAGAAAAAAATAAGATTGTAAAATAGTTACAAGGTTACATGCAAATACATAATCTAAATATTTATTGTTGGGCTAGTGTGTAGACATCTTCATTGGTGGTTCAAACCTTGATGATGCAATAGTTTTAGTAAGCAAAAAAATAATAGAGAAAAATACAACATTCATACAATCATCAAATTCCATTACACATATGCAAGCCCTGAAAAACATATCAATTGAAGTGAGAACATAGTGAGGTGTTAGATTTTGTCAAAGCAAAAAAGAGGAGCACCTTGCATCTTTTGATGTTGAAGACAAATGAAACAAATTTGAAACAATTGTTATAAAATGGAACAAATTGCAATGCATGTGATGAGTGTATATGGGGTTTTCAAATCATTTGGAAGAATGGCGTAGTTTGCAAAGACAAGCAAGGCTTGTTGGTAAGAGACTTCAAGAATATTTAGCACTACAAGACGAGCATTATAAACAATTAGGACTATTTGTCAATTAACAATGTAGAGAGAGTTGTTATGGGTTTACCAAAAAAAATTGCGTGAAATTTCTATGACATGATTGTTGAATTTTTGGCCACAAGACCCATATTCATTCCATCCCATATGTAGGATATGAAGGATGATTTAAATACCATATATAAGCCCATTGGACTAATGCCATTTACACAAATGACAGTTCAAAAGAAACAAATGAAAAAGTCCATGAATGTAATATTAAACCCACCTATGAAGATGACTTTTACTTTTTTGAATCACCACCATTAACACCACATCCATCACATGCTATAGCTAGGAGCCTCATAGAACCAAAGTAGGAAATAAGCATTTCTACAATTCCTTTTCAACCAAATGCACATTTTATAACAAAGCCCATTCCACCAAATGCAATGAAGCCCATTCAACCAAATGCTAAAATTGGTGTGATACCACAATATTAAAGTCAATGAACAATAATATTTCACAATTTTAGAAAATGAAATATGTTTGATCTATTAGAAGCACAAGAATTAACTAATTTTTCTACCCATAAAAACATGGTGAAAACAACAAAAAAAAGGAACAAGACGTTGGACGCCATTAATCAAATCAATGCCATTAACTTAGTGTTGCAAGATAAACAAATAGAAACTCAAAACAAAATCCTTGAAAAACAACTCTAATATTTCAAAACCAAAACTCAAGGCATTAGTAATGGCATGGTTAAACCTTCAATTTGACCCAAGTAGTGAAAATGGCCTTCACACAAGGTGCTGCCAACAACAAGGAATATACACAAGATGTTACAAAAAATCATCTGGAAGAATGAAGGTAATAAATCATCACACAACTTGAAAAGATTGTGTACAAGTTGATACATTGACTCAATATGAAAAGTCCTATCTGGTAAAACCACAATACCTAACAACTAAAGTTTCAAATCAATATATATACAATTACATTAAATTTAGATAATGGAAATTCTAAAAATTAATAAATAAAATGCCATGTCAAAAATCAAAAGTTATATTGTAGTTACAAATGGAACACCTATAAGGTGCAAGGTGTATCATACACACAAACATAATCAATCATGTTTGATTTTTTAGCAAATTACATTTTAGTTGTGTTCGGCAACTACATTACAACTAACGTAAATGTAGCATTTCATTTGCAACTACGTAGCAATTAATGTGTGACATTGACACATATAATCATGTCACATGGCACATGTATGCATTTCCACCACCCATTATATATGAAACTTGCAACAAGTTGTCAACTATGGTACTCATTGTTACAACTAATCATGCCACTTTGTTGCCACTATAAAAACATTGTATTTCCATTACTTTGTGATTTTCATTCAATTGTTAATACATTATTCATAATCAAGTAATTTAAATATGAATAACTAAAACATTCATGTTTAGTCTTTAATATTTAATCTATAAAAAATTCAATAACTTATTAACCATTACATATTAATGAATATTTGGTTTATTTCATTATAAACATTAACTAGTTATATTCAGTAATTATAAATTAATCTAAATTAATAAATTTAGTTTAGAGACTCAATTTGTTAATTGATTCAAATAATTAATTGTTAATAATGGAGTATCAAATTATTCTTTTAATTAAAATAATTATAAAAAAACTTAGATCAAATAATTCATTGTCAATTCAAAAAATCAGATGACTAGTTATTTGTAATAAATCATCTAGAATCAAATGATAAATTATTTAAAGTAGCTAGCTAAATTTTTTTAGAGAAAACTAATTAAATCAAATAAGTAATTATTTGATAACTATGCCCTTAACCCAAATTCATCTTACATTTTTTATAATTAATAATTATATTTTTCAATAATTTATTATACTTCAATATAAATTAATACGTAATTTATGAAAATTTATGAAAATTTTAATAATAATAATAATAAAAATCTAAATTAGTCAATATAATTAATTATTTAGTTTAAATAAATAATTTAAATAATGAAATTCAAATGATTAATTATTTGAATTTAAATAATTAATTTCTTAAATAA
>Ga0209208_10006106_pt1 | contig 16633 bp, 5 predicted proteins | sample S1TSphfallax_3_FD_187694 | JGI IMG/M metagenome (GOLD analysis project Ga0209208, IMG submission 187694) | Host-associated microbial communities from peat moss isolated from Minnesota, USA - S1T2_Fd - Sphagnum fallax MG (SPAdes) (version 2) | ecosystem: Host-associated > Plants > Peat moss >...
GTGTTGTGCAATGGTGCACGCGGTTTGTCGATAAGGAAACTTGAGGCTATTTGGAGATTTCCACGAAACCAACTACCTTCATTTCATAGAAATAATATGGATGTGCAGTCGTCCTTTTGTCACGATGATTGCACTCCTCTCTCTGGACAATCACTGGGAAACACTCCTCTCTGATTGCAGTGCTTGGGCCAGGGTGAACCAGCACCCATGTTAGTACCTTCACCTCTTTGAGTGATGATCGAGGCCTCTTAGTGGCCATATTTAAGCCCAGAAAATGTTGGATTTGAACTCAGAGACCCTGAAATTTTAGTCTAAGCATGGGATATTTGTACAATTTAGAAATAATTTAAATGGATTTTGAGATTTTTACCATGGTACCAACGTGGGTGCTGACGTGCTGACTCGCCCAAGGTGCCGTGCTCCATCCGCTGAATACAATGTGTTTTGCTGTGAAACAGTAACTTATTGCATGGTCAAAGTGAATGTGACGATTCCAGAAATCAGAGAAAGAGAGTGGGTTCAACTTGGTACTGATAAAGCTTTTAAGTAATTTGGTTCTTTAAGATATTTTTCTCTCCTGGCAGAATGCGCCACTAATGGCCCGCTCCATGGCGTTAATTGATAGGGTACCGTTGAAAATACAGGAGGGAACACTTGAGAACGTCGCAGAATCTACCTGCCGCACAATCGGTAAAGGGGGCAGGTTTTGCAGAATTAAGAACGAAAAAAAAAGCCTAAACAGTGGGTCCAGAAGACAGTACAACAAATATTAAAAGATACGCAATCTCGTGGTCGGTGTTAGGCAGAACCGGCAGGGCCACAGTGAACCAGCACCCACCAGCGCACCATGAAGAATGAATGGTAAGCGGTCAGGAAACAGTTTTCTGTTGGGTTCCAGTTCCTTAGCTAACCATGGTGGTTAGCTCAGTTGTTTTTTTCTCTACCTACCTACTGAAAACCGACAAGCAGGTTGTTAGTAGGTAGGTAGTAGTAAAAACAGCCCTTACCTATGTATAAACCATCTATTTACCTAGTAGTTACCTATTTTCCTACCAATCTACTTATATATGAGACCTGTTTCATACAGAATTGGTTACCAAGGTGAAACCAAAGATTTATTGAATCAGCACCCAGCAGTGCACCATGAAAGATGAATGATAAATGGTCTGAAAACAGTTTTCTGTTGTGTTCCAGTTCCTTAGCTAACCATGGTGGTTAGCTCAGTTGTTGTTTTTACTACCTACCTACCAACAACCCACAAGCAGGTTATTTGAAGGTAGGTAATAAAAACAGCCCTTACATATGGATAAACCATCTACTTACCTAGTAGTTGCCTATTTTCCTACCTACCTATGTATGAGACCTATTTCCTACAGAATTGGTTATCAAGGTGAAACCAAATTAGAGATTGTGATCAGATAGACATAATCTGATCAGTCCTGCACCTTAGTAGAAAGATGGGATCCAGCTCTTTACCAGGGGCTGCACCAATTATGTCCTGCCCACTTCCTGTATCACTGTCTTCAGGTCAGAGTGAACCACCACCCACCAGCCTCCAGGGCACCATGCAGGCAGCAGGATGATAGATGGTGTGTGAACAGGAAACGCTTTTTCCTTGTATCCATGTCGCAAGGCTAGCAGCAGTGGTTAACTATGTACTAACCATTGACATGCATCTCTCTATGTAGTAGCCACAAAGTACCTCACCTACTTACTTCCTGCATAGAAAGCACATGCATTTGGTACTTGTCTATGATACTTATCAACTTACTACCTCAACTTACTACCTACATTATTATAAAGTGTAAATTATAATGTAGGGAGTTCTCACAAGTCAAAAAAGGTACATTCAAAGGAGTCAAAGTAATTGTAAAAGCATGACTTCCATAGGTACATTAAGTACATTGAGAATAGCTTCCAAGACTTGTAAATAACATGTAGCTCATTGCTTGATGTCTTTGCCCTAGCACATGACTTTTTGCTGCCAGCGAACTGGCTCTGGGCCATAATGAACCAACATCCACTATTGCACCATCTATTAGATGCCCAGTAATGTCTTAGTTGTGGACAAAACACAACTTAGTTAATTTCTGGTTTCTTTGTAGCCTATTTTATAAGAAGAAGGTCATGTGTGTAGGGAGATAATTAGGAAAGTAGGTGACTACCTGCAACAGGAGATAAAGTGGCCTAACTACTGTTGTTACCTAGAGACTGGAACGGAATAGAAAACTGTGTACTAACCACTCACCATCCATTCTAAGTGGTGCACTGTGGGTGCTGGTTCACTCTAGCCCCGACTTTGTATGTCGTTCCTTCCAAACCAGCAACTGTTCAAATAGGAAATACTCCTGGAAATGGGAGACCAAATGAACTCTGTATGCTTATGTAGTCTCCCCCTCAGAGGTGGAGCCACTCAAAACAGAGAGAGCACGTGGGATGTACTTGTGACAGAACAGTAGTGGGCCCAAGCGAAATGTCAGCCAAACAGGAGTAACTAACCATTACAAGTGAGGCTTTAACAATGATACTGTATTTTCAGGGTAATTTTGGAGGGGGGAACAACTCTGTGGTCTTATAGTTCAAGAGCCAGACTCTCACAAGTCAGGGTTGACAGCAACTCCAAAGGCATTAAGGTCTGTGGTGGTAGATTGTGTCATCTTCTTGACCACCTTACATTACACAATCTATGGATGATGATGATACACCTACAATAGTGACCAAAATGTGAGTCTTGAAAATAATCGTGTTCTAAATGGTTGAATCTACCACCCCATACCTTGATGTCATGGAATGCTATCGCCCTTGCTCATTATGTTGGCTGCATCACCTAGCTTGCTCTAATGGGCTGGCCTTGCATCTTACCCAATATAATGGGCAGGGGCTTGACCATTCAGGGTGGCATGCCAGCATCAACTACCATGCCGGAATGCAATGAAATTAATATTGGCTAGTGAAGAGACATGACAAAGCCCTATATTGTGGGAACATCTATTTGAGTACCTATACTCCCATCTTGTGCTGTGATTTTTTCAAAATCACTAGCTTTGGAGCTTGTGGGAATTTTCAAGACAGTCAAACTCAGTTTTCACCTTTGGGTTGGCCAAAGAAAGTACTAATTATGTTCCTTGCAACGTTCTCACTTCTGTTCTATTGATTCAGATGACTCAATTGAACCAAAAATATTTATAGATTCCTCCTACATTTCCTCCCTATTCTTGAACTCATCCTTACTCCTCCAATTCCCGGTTCATACATAAATTGAGGTCAGAAGGTGCTTGTTGTCCACTAGCACAGAATTCATTGGATGCCAATTATGACTCAGTTGTGGATGAACGTCAACTAAGTTACTATATGGTTCCACCTTGGTGACCTAGGCTGAATGAAATTGGTCTTATGTACCTACTTCAGTAGGAAAATAGGTGACTGCTAGGTAAGTAGCTTGTTTATAACAGTGTCGGTCTGGTATCAACCTTTTGATATACCAGCCCGGTTCTGGTATTTAGGTTTGTCCTAAAATGAGGTACCAAACTGGTGCCAGTACCAGAGTATTTCTCAAACTCATATATCATTCTGGTATCAACAATTCAAGGTACCCAATTTCATGATGCAATGGTATCAATATCAATATGACCAATATGATACCAACTGGTTTAAATATTCAACTCTGGTATAAATCCAGTGTTTCATTAGGGTTGATTTTTTAGAGTTTCATCCACTCTATGTTGTGCATAACCAAGTCAATTACGGTTTAAATATGAAAACCAAATTGCAGCCATCGGAAAACATGAAGCAACAAGAGACATGTTCAAGAAGGTTCAGCAAGGGAGCAGTCAACATCACTCACGAAAAGGTTAAGTGCAAATTGAAAATAAGAAAATGGGTACAACTTGAACCCATAATCATAACAAGATTGATACCAAGGGAAATGGCAACCCTAAACGTGCAACATTGGTATGCACTCTGATATTCGAACCCTAAAACTAGGTTGGTTGAGTCTTTGGCTGTTTTTGGTGAAATATGTATTTGGGGTTGTTGATGGGGTTTTCTATATTCCCATTAAAGTTTTGGAATTTCTACTATTATCAATAACATGTTTAAAAAAATAGCAATAGGTACATTCAAAGTAAAAAATCTAAATCCTACATACAATTCTAAAGCAAATGTGGATGAAAGCACATCACACCCCCCCAACATTGTAGTCACAAACATAAAAAATTTGCATTCAATCTTTTTGGGTACATATGGACATCACATTGTGGATTGTTTTTGTTCATTTCAAGTATATTGTATTAGCTTTAGACTTAAGCCAGTTTATTTAAAAAGAAACTCAGCCAAACATTTACGAATTTGAACGTACGAAGTATTTTGGATCAAAATAAATGTTAAAAAATGCAAATATACTTCAAAACTAAAGTTATGAATGGAGTTTTGCAGTGAATTTATTTGTTGGGAATGATATTAATATACATCAACTAAATCTAGGTCCATTCAAAGGTTTTTTTGGTTGAAAATTAATTGAAAATTTGACTTTTCCTTTATTTTTAGCAATAAAGGTGAAATAATTTGTTTGTTTTTAAATAAAAACCACTACCATATAAAAGTGGAAGAGATTGTACATGTGGGCATGGTTTTATTTTTCCATTTCACTTTCATTTTCTAATGTTTCTTGAATGTTGAAATGAAAGTCCCCCATTTTTGTGACCAAACAAATCCAATATGTACATTATAAATATTTTGAATATGTTGTATATACAAATATCTTTAGATCTGGGCCATTGGATTGAAAATGATTCATTCAAAATTTTAAAAATCAGTTGGAAATTTAATATGTTTTTTTTTTTCCAACCACCAAATGTCATAATCGTATGCTTTCATCGAATTCTTTCCATTGAAACATACTTGGCTTCATTTCGTGCAATGCCATTAGGTTGCACCACCTACAACTAATTATTTTCTTGCAATGTTGTGAATTTGATGCATTTTAAAAAAATTGTGAAACTTTAGAAAACGATGATGTGTGACGTGCCCCCAAGCTCCTTGATAGACTCAAATGTGAGTTTGAAGTGAAAACAAAGGAAGAGTAAGGAGTTGGGGCACATTCCCTGGCTCGCAGCACTTTGTGGGTAAAGAGGCGTGCTAGAGCTCCAAGATGGGGACTAGGAAGAATGACAAGCATCAATTAATCATATGGGCCTGCACAAACCAAACAACAAGTTGATTAGTGCGTAGTTTGAGCGCTTTTGGTGCATAGACAAACCACGGGCAAACATGGACTCACAAGACTCACCATGGCCCAGACTTGGGGGAAACCACCACCTTCCCCCTTATAGTATATTCTATGCCTAGCCATGGGGCCAGCACCCGAATGGCATTTTGTCTTGGGACTCCCAAGTGGGAGTCCCGAAATTCCTGAAATTGGGACTCCCGCAACTTTGGATGCCCATAACTTTGTGTGCAAAGCTTCGATTGAAGTGAGGTCTTAAAAAAAGTTGTAGTTCTCGTCGAGACCTTTCCAACGGTATGTTACACGCCACCTGCACGCAAGGAAATCGAGGTGATTCTTGACTTTTAGTGGTCAGGAGTCAAATTGCCAATTTGACTCCTAGCCTTTCTTTTGGCCATAACTTATGTTTTAAGAATCCAAATGGGTCATGCGAGCCCATTTTAGACATCTATGTTCTAAGAACTTTTCATTGATATAAGGAACACTTTAATCCAATGAGTTTTGATCCTTGTAATTTTTTTCTGAAAATTTGGGAATCCATTGGGACTCCAACTCCCAATGTGGGAATTCACTTGGGAGTGTGGGGGTTCATTCCTTCACACTCTCCTACATTTTTGGGAGCATGAATGTGACTCCCAAGCTTCATTCTTGGCCTACACCTTTACAAACCCTTTCCTTGGTCGTGAACCCAAGGCTAAGGTTGCGACAGTGCCATTGAACTTTATTGAATGATCGTGTGTTCTTGAGCATATTAAAGTGAAGGTTATAGGTGCGAAAGAGACCATATGCATTACAACTTTTCAAGGTGATCATGCACACTAGAGCTTAAGGCAACATGTGCGATCACATGTGTTTAAGTGTGCTAAAATGGTTATGTGTATTGATTTTTTTTCCCCTTGCTAACATTTTTTCACATGTCATTGATGTTTGTATATTTACCGAGTTTGGCAAATCTAAAATTTAATTAGGCATTATATGGAAATTTTTTAAGGTCATCTTTGGATTTGTCTTTTGTCACTTGGAAGAAATAAGTTATAAAACTTATATCAAATAACATTTTTGTTATTGTGTCAAACATTCTAACAAACAAATTGGCAAGCAACATCACAACAACTATCCCAAAGTAGCGACAACATATCTTGACACCTATGCCATTTTCATTCAACCAAAGGATGTAGTTCAAGGGAAAGTTCAATGCACATAACCACATTTGACATAAGACCATAACAAAACAAGTTGTTTTTTGTAAGCAATATTGGAACTTTAATGATTTTGAGAATTCAAAATTTTGTATTCAATGGCAATTGCACCATATTTCACTCCCAAGTTATGACTTTCCACATTGTTACAACTGAAGTATCTGGCATGTAGGTTTAAGTTGTTTCATGATATTTTTTTTGATAAGCATTTGAAGGTATGGTTTAAATGCCATAAAAACAAAACTTGAAGGAGATCTATGTGCCAAATAAAATATCTGATCTCATTGATCAAACTTGTGTATTGATGAACCAAATCATTTGAAAAACTAAAACCTTAAACTAGAATGCTCAAAGCATCAAGTCAATGGACTAGATCATTCAAATCATCAAATATATGGACCATTGCTTAAAGTACCACATCAATGGACCACTATCCATTATTGTGTAGTCTTATACCACATTATCATTCAAAATAGTTTTTGTTTACTTGAGTGGATTCAATCCAGGTTGAAAGTTAGAGTCCTTTGTTATAATTATTTTTTAAATATATTTTGGGGTTCATCTAGGTACAACCATTTTTTTTAGCTTGTTTGAAATATATTGTGTTGATTGTTCCTCTATAAGCAAGAGCCAACATGTCTTGAAAGGAATGTTGGAATTTTTTCTTTGTTGTCATGTCCTATTTTCACAAGTTGAAGTTCAAAATAATTGAAAATTAGTAACTTGGAATTCTAATTGATTACCTTTTGTATGCAATTTTACACCAACAATGGAAGGTCATGAAAATGCAATGCGGATTTTTTTGCAATTCTACCAAATAAAATAATTACAAACAACATTTGGACCCAAATATGTAAAACTACTTCATGGGAGGATCGAATGCTCCTAATTTTTATGTTGCATTGCACTAACAAAACATGGGAAAACTTGGTTCATAATATTGAAAAGTGGGTCCATTATATATTTTGTTTTTCTCAACTTTAGTTCCAAGAACAAAAAATGTTGGAGTTACAAAAACCAATGAAAAAACAAAAGTATAAACCTAAAAGTTGTAATGCTCAATTGAGATGACTACATAACAAACTTCATGGGTCACAATTTGATAATAATAGTCGTGCAAAAAAATAATTCAAAGGTTTGTATGGAATAGACATGGATGTCCTTCACCAATTTGTATTGTTTGAACATCGATGTCATGTGCATTGTTTCAACATAACTATCATATGCCTATTTGTATTATTTAAACACAATTGTTGTATGTTTATATGTGTTATTTACACATAAAAGTCGTGCAGATGCTTTCCATGTTTAAATAATGCACAACATTCATGTTGAAACAATATGAACCTAAGAAACAACATATTTTGCACAGATTTGGAATGAACTTATGAAACCTATAAATTTGTGATGTGTAATAGGAAACCCAAAAAAAAAGTTTCATTCAAAACATTATGAATTTCATGAATTGAAAATAAGTGCCTAGGCTATGTGCATAACATCTATTTTTTGGATTGAATAGAATACGTGTTTTTTTTTAATAACGTGGTTCAATGAAATGAATGGATTTTGTAGACCATAAACCTTTTAATAGATAGTTCTTTTTTATTTTTGTTTAATTATGTTGTAGGTGATTTTCCTTATGAAAATAGAAGTGGCCAAATTATATAAATGTATTTTAATTAACTCCTAATATTTTCCTGTATTTTGAAGCAACCCCCATTAGATGCACAATAATCTTGGAGGCAACAAATGTACTCAATGCATGACACATAAAGAAAGGAAGCAATCACAAAAAAATGCCATGTAACTACACCCCTTTATCTTAAAAGTTATGATTTTTGTTATGTGGCATTATGTTTACAAGAACTCCAATTACAATTATGCCTCAGTGATCAATTATGCCTCCCTTAAGTTCAATATAAAAACTCCATTTGAAGTTCAGTTGCATGTATTGTACCTAGCATTTTACCTTCAAAAACTTGAGTTACAATACATAGCCATTGATCCCCCCACAAAGTTTTTATTATTCATGCTTCGTAATAAGGATGTTAAACGGTGAATGTGGGAACATGAGTGTGAACAATGAGCATGAGCAAGTGAGTAAGACCAAATCTTTTCTAAAATATTCTGTTGACATCGAAGGAATATTGGAAAAATATTCCTTGACACATGGCATATAATATATCATGACGTGGAGGGATATTTTGCCACGTGTACATGGATGAATGATAATTATGGATGAAAAAAATAATATAAATGGATGAAAAACTAAAATGGATGAAAATTTAAAATGGATGAACACAACTTGTTCACAACCAAAAGTTATGTGCCAATGTAAACTCTACCTCTTTACAACTAAAAGGTTGTGTCAGTAGAAACACTACATGTTCATTTCTAATAAGTATGTTCCCATTGGGATTGAAACAATATGAGGCCACACATTCTCAATACCATTTCACACTGTTTTTTATTTGAATTCATTCTATCAAACCTTATACGTCTAAGATCATTATTGCCACTTGAAGAAGAAAATTGCATTTCTTCCCCCATCTCCACCTGAACCTATTAGCTCCATCTTTTTTATAACTACCATCCATTTGCAATTGCTACACATCTATTTTACAATGGCAAAACAAAAATTTATAGGAATGGTGACACCAAACACTTTGGAAACTATGATTCACTATGAGAAAATATAAGGTTTTACAATTGGACTTGCAACTGGGTTTTCCAGTTGGAACGGACACTTAAAACTCATGGTATTTATATGGCCTTGAGTGCTAATGGACAAGTTGCAGCAATTGCAATAGACACCTTATGTTGTATACAATAATGTATATATGGTGCAACTCACATGCAACTATATGCAACTTCTTTGCAACTAATTTCCACATCAAATTCTCATGCACATTCCAACGTGGTGAACGAAATGCCAATGTGGCTATTCATCCATTTGTCGACAAATGACGTATGTTAATACCTTTTACAACTTATTTACAACTATTTTACAACTAGTTTGACGAACATAATCTTTAATTATTTCATTCATCCATTTGATGAATGAATTGTTCTTACTTTTATAACTTATCTACAATTATTTTACAACTAAATCAACAAATATATTTTTTCATTATTTCATTCATCCATTTAAGCAATGAATTATGTTCCTATCCTTTGCAACTAATTTACAACTAAAGATGAAATGAAAATAAAAGATTTAGTGAGTAATTTACAACTAGGTGTTTAAGTTTAGGTTTCAAAACAATTGTATGGTAGTTGATTTTAGTAATACTAAACAATTAAATTGCAACTTACAATGCAATTATACAAACTTCACACAACCATTATCATGTTGTCCTAATTATAATAGATATTGTTGAATTGCATTGAACATCATTATTTATAAACATGAAATGAATTTGAAACTTTAAATAGATTTATATTCCATGTTGAAGAATACATTACAAAAAAAAAAAAAAAAAAAAAAAAAAAAAAAAATGTTTATATCAAAAGACAATTTAAATTTGAATCTAAATATAATGCCCAAGCTATTTATAACAAACATTTTTCTCTATTTAAACAAAAGGTCAAATCGTAAAAATGATGACCCACAACAATCAAATATTGTCATTTGAAACAGTATGTTTCATAAATGAATGTTTTCTTCTATTTTTGTTGAAAGGGAGTTTGAGCAATGTAATTTTTTCAATCTACCTTATCTACTTGAAATCTGCCATGTTACAATATTTTGTTCCACATGTGAAATGAAATAATAGCATATAATAACATTGTAATGTCAAAAATATTTAAATAATCCCTTCAACTTGAATAAAACTAATTTACAACTATATTGTCACTAACATGCAACTTATTTGTCACTAAAATGCAACATATGTAGAACATTGATACAAACTAAACTATAATTTGTACACTTGCAAATAAAATAAAATATTATGTTTACAATCAGGTAAACTGAATTACAAGTTTAGGTACTTTTGAAAAAATCTTACCTTGTATACATAATTTTGATTTTGATGGATTGAAACATAATGAAAGGTCGGCCTTGTAACATAAAAAGAACAAAAGTCACCACAAATGATCAAACACAAAACAAAACATATGTAACATGATTATCATTAAAAATCACCTTTCATAAATCTCTAATCATTATAAAATAAACTAAACTTGTACAATCATTTCTAAATAAAATGGAATATATTTTCACATCATTTTTTTAATAAATGTAAATAAACAAAAAACCAAGAATCACAAACCTTTAACATCCAAAAGCAAAAACCTTCAACATTAAAGAATAAAAGCAAGAACCTTCAACATCCAAGAACAAAAATAAGAACCTTCAATATCTCAAAATAAAAACAAGAACTTTCAACATCTAAAACTAAAAGTAAGAACTTAAAACATCTAATAGTAAAAGCAATAACCTTTAACATCAAAAAGTAAAAGTAAGAGCCTTCAACATTCAAAAGCAAGAGCAAAAACCTTCAACCTCTCTAAGAACGAAAACACGAACCTTCAACCTTTAAGAACAAAAATAAAAACCTTCAACCTTTTTAAAAGGAAGAACAAAAACCTTCAACCTCCAAGAGCAAAAACAAAAGCCTTCAACCTTTCTGAGAGTAAAAGCAAAAACCTTCAACCTCTAAAAGAAAAAACAAAAGTCTTTAACCTCTTGAAAAGCAATAATAAGAACCTCAACCTCCAAAATAAAAAATAAAAGCCTTCAATCTCCAAGTTATTTAAATAAATAATAAAAATTTATAATAACCTTTTGGTTTTAATTCTAAACTAAACAAACAGAAATAATCTTAATTATAACACATGATATGAAAATTGCATCATCAAAAGACGAGGAAATACATAAAATGTTAGAATATAGAAAGATTTTTTTTAAAAATTCATCTTGAATTTCTTGACAATAAGCATAAGTGCATGAAAGTCGTTGATGCATTAAGGCAATTATATTGATATATTGCCATGTGTTGCTTACTTGAAGGTTTTTCACCCAAATTTTTAATTTTTAATTGAAATACAGTTGCATACTAGTTGCAAACAAGTTGAAATGTCATGTATATTGGGCAATGGAAATGTATACACATGATATGATTATATGTGTTACTCAAGGCCATACATTTGTTGCAAAATAATCATTGATTAGTAACTAAATTTATCCTAGTTGTGATGTAGTTGTTACATGCGACTAAAATGCAACTTGTCAACAAAATCAAACATGGTTGACTGCAACCATATATACAATGCGTACATTGTATTGTATAAATATATATCTTGCAACTAATTTGCAACTACAATACAACTCCTTGATTTTTTGATGTGGCATTTTATTTATTAATTTGTCGTATTTCCATGGGACAATTATAATGCAATTATATATTAGTTGTAAGGTAGTCTAATTATTGTGGACACAATTTTTCATAGTGATTAAATACACATTAATCTCAAGCATATTAGATAGGATATGCGAAATGACAACAAAACCTTTGGAATATCCAAGATGTCCAACTTTGTTAGACCCCCTAAAGAATTTGCTAGAAATAAGGACATGGGGAATAGAATGGAAAAGGCAAAATTTTGACAAAATTACTAAATGGGGCGGCATGGTGATGGGCGAATGTGAAAATTGATAAAGAAAATCTTGCATTGCTCAAAGAAATTATAAACATACCAAAGGAGGATGTGGAAGACTACCACTAGGCAATGTTTACACATGCCATGGAATTATTTCAAGGACACACAAATTTTAAAAAACCAATTCCAAAACATGTATTCACAAATTTATTGTAAGATTTGTCGACAAAGGACTTGGTTTCCCTTGGAAAACTGCCATCAACAAAATTTATGAAACCCAATAAACAACTTTATGCAACTCCGAGTAGGCAAACCTGGGTGCCACAAGATTTAAGGAACAAAATGTTTAAATAACTTGTGAATCGTCATATGATAAGTCCTACATTGAAACCACGAGATGTCTATGATAATTGGAAAAAAAGACGTCCCAACAATTGATGAAGAAACCAAAATACCATTCTTTGCATTAATTTTTTGTTCATTAAACATTTTGATATGAATTAAGGCTGAAGTTGAAAATAAATAAATTTGCTTCCTAAAAAATCCAAGAATTTTTAATTTTTGGAACTCCAAATAATCCTAATACCTAAACTAAAGAATTGTATCCTCCAACCCAATATTATTAATTTGTGTACTTAATTACCTTACTCAATATTACCATCTCAATTGGTTTTCTAATAATCAACGACAAATAGATCATTGATTACTAGCAAGATACCACTTACAATTCTATGCATGAGAAAAACACACTGTTGCATTCAATTTTGGACACAATTTTTGAGCCAAAAAAACAACCATGGCGAATTCCTCAAGATGACAATTGATTTGACCCTTTATGCAAATTGTTAGAAATCAAGAAATGGGGCATTCTACAAAAGGACAAAGTGGGCAAATGGGAAAAACCAAATAAAAAATTATATATATTGCCAAGAAAAGCCCAAGGTGAAACCCCCACTTAATACAAAAGGTTCATTAATAAAAGACTAAGCAAAAAGAGTGACCAATTGCATCCAATTTAAAAGAAATGAACTCCCAATACTTGGCACATTCTAAAACATCTTGCATTAATTAAACTTACGAAGGAAATATTTGTTATGACTATTGACATAAACGATCACTGATCAAATAATAGAACTTCAATAACCAACTGACATAAATGTTCATAACCCACACAATAAGATGGACTTTAAAAAATGATAAATTTAAAATGGACAAAAACCTCTTGAGAGATTATATGTAATGAGAAAGAAACACAATGGATGCATATTACATTTCATTGCAAGGGTAGGTTTGGAATTGTGAGAATGCTTGCTAAAACTCCTTGAGACTTGGATCTATATCCAATAATGGATCACATACAAATGAAAGCGATAGATGTAGACTACAGTGTTAAAATGGGATATTGGGCATCAAAAAATAATGTGCAAGAATACAAAGTCTATGTCACAATGATATGAAGTTCGATTTGGATTTTGTGAACAACTTGCGAGAAGCTCTTAGAGACGATTTGTGTGGCCAACCAAATCAACAAACCACAACTATAGTCTTGACCCATTTATTACGCCAAAAAGAATATTTATTGGGGACAAATGAAGTAGACCAATATTCATTGGTAGAAGCATTAAACAATAAGTGGCCAAAAAATGAAAGTGATTCACAAGACAACAAGTATGAATTACCTATTTCAAAATACGATGTAAACCAGGATGCACTAGTAGAACAAAAAGAAGGAACACTAGAGCAAGAAGAGGAGGAGCCAAGAACACCATCGCAATTGGTAATTGAAAAAGGAAAAGACTTAGAAAGTGAGGATCAAGAATCTTTTGGGTCATGCAACAAAGTCATTGTCAATTTGTGGCATTGAATGGAAGGAGGGTCACCATCATATGTCTAAGACCGTAAGAACACACACAAATGAGGATTGTCAGCAAGACTATAAATAAACCATTTTTCATAATGATTTGAAAATGTAGAGCAAAAGCACATGACATTGTTGATAAAAAGAAATTAAAATTGATTGAATTTGTTTCGCAATATTAACCATTAATCAAAGGAAATAATCAACTCAGGAAATCGAGGAACATACTTGTATAAATTCTTGTATCGAGGAGTATCACATTCCTCTGGAGACACCAAAAACATAAAGCGAAGGTGCTATGGATATTGATGTTGTGAATGCGAAATAGGGGAGACAATTTCGAATTGACTAAAATAGTCGTAGAAAGGATCAATGTGTAAACACAAAAGTTAAATATAAAAACGTTCGAGAAAAGACATAACAACAAAAAGTCTAAATTTCCATCCATGTTCAAACTATCTAAAAATGAAAGTGACCTAGTAAATTGTAATCTGTTCCCTGAGGATTACAATGAATATAATGTAGCAAAAACATTGATTCAAGAGATGAGATGCACTAAAGGATGGAAATTTGTAATTTAATGAGAAGAAGTTATGAGAGTTACAAATTGTTCCAATGTATTTTTTAAAACTTAAAATGTGTGGAATTATTCTGTAAATAGAATAGTTGAAAACAAATATGATTAAAATTTCTTTTTTGCAATGAATAAGTGGGGTTTAGTTGAGAATCCAATCCAAAGTCTTGTTTAAAGTCCAGTCCATAGTATGGCAAATCAGTTGGTATTTTGAACAAAGAAGGTGACTGATTTAACACGATAAATACAAATATGCAAAGAATGGCCCTATGTTGGATTGAAAATGATAATGGTTGATTTTATACTAGTGGAAAATGTGTAATGTTGTGTGAATATGTGTTGCACATAATTTGGGAAGATACATAGAATAACATATAGGATGGAAAAAGAAAATGTAAAAATTATTTTATAATATTAATTAGAGTGCTTAAAAGTATTGCTATTGATTAAAAACCTTAGATTTAGTAAGATTTTGCATTACATATAATTTTATTAAATGTAATGTCTGGAAGCTCACAAAACATTCAAAATAATAATGTGTAGTTCCAATTTGTATTGGAAATATTGAACATTGGAGCCTTATAATGAAATTTATGGATATAGTTGGGTAACACATAGCTCTAAAATGATAGTTGAATAACTGCAATGATGACATAAATAATTATATTTCATTCAATGGATAATGGGATTGGATCATATATCAACTCTATGATCCTGTTGTGTATAAATGAAGCCTAAAAGAAAATGAACACCCACAAGGAAGTGATGGCACTAACAAAAGGCTAACGATAAGCAAGTGAATGCAATTACATAGAATAAAATAACACACAGGAAGACAAAAGATTCAACAAGTTTTATTCTAAATGAAAACCTATCACTTAACTAATAAAAAAACTAGATTAACATGTCTTAGACAAGAAGGAAAATGGTAATTACATTTGGATTTCAATATATTACCTTGATGAAAACATTGGATTCATAATACTATTGCAACAATGAAAAAGCACCCACTAATGCACCGCCAAACTCCTTGATAGATTCAAATGCAAGTCCAAAGTTGAAAATAATGAAAGGATAAAAAGTCAGGGTATGCTCCTTGGCTCGTAGCAGTTCGAGGGTAAAGGGGCGTGTTGGAGCTCCGGGATGCGAATTAGGACGAGCAACAAGCGGGTCAATTATTCACACAGACCTGCACAAACCAAACAAGAATTTGGTTAGTGCATAATTGGAGCACTTTTGGTGCACGGACAAGCCATGGGCAAACACGGATTCACAAGACCCACCACAGCTCGAACTTGAGGGGAAGCCACCACCTTCCCCCTTATAGTATTCTTTGTGCCTCGTCACAGGGCCTGCACCCAAATGTCATGAAATTCCCTAAATTGGGACTCTCAGAACTTTGGAGGCCCATACCTTTTTGTGCAAACCTTTGATTGAAGTGAGGTCTAAAGCAAAGTTGTAGCCCTTGTCAAGAGTTTTCCAATGGTATGTGGCATGCCACCTGCACATAACTAAATTAGGGTGATTTTTTACTTTTAGTAGTTGAGAGTCAAATTGACAATTTGACTCCCGGCCCTTCTTTTGGCCATAACTTATGTTTTAAGTACCCAAATGGGTCATGCGAGCCCATCTTAAACATCTACATTCGAAGAGCTTTCTAATGATATAAGGAACTCTTCAATTTAATGAGTTTTGATTCCTGCAATAGCCCTCTAAAAATTTGGGAGTCCATTGGGAGTCCAATTCCCAAAGTGGGAGCTCATTTGGGAGTGTGAAGGTTCATTCCTTCACATTTCCCTATACTCCCGGGAGCATGAAATGTGACTCTTGGGCTTCATTCTTGGCTTGCACCTTTGCAAGCCCTATACATATGATCCTACCATTGAACTCATAAGGACATAGGTAGTAAACAATTTGACCATAAAAAACCCATTTTAGTGACAAGCTGTTGGAGCATAATGGCAGGCTATTTTTGTTGCTTTCTTTTCATTTTTTGTTACTTTTTTACTAGTTGTAACTTTTATAAACTATTTTTTACTATTGAAGGGGGGCAAACTTTGTTTTGTTTTTTTTTTAATTATTTAATTAATTAATTAATTTATATTATTGTTGAAGGGGGAAGGGGTGTGGTTAGATTTTTTTTTTATATAATTATTTTTTACTATTGAGGGGGC
>Ga0209208_10006107_pt1 | contig 16631 bp, 14 predicted proteins | sample S1TSphfallax_3_FD_187694 | JGI IMG/M metagenome (GOLD analysis project Ga0209208, IMG submission 187694) | Host-associated microbial communities from peat moss isolated from Minnesota, USA - S1T2_Fd - Sphagnum fallax MG (SPAdes) (version 2) | ecosystem: Host-associated > Plants > Peat moss >...
CCCTACCCACTACTTGAAAACGTTTTGGAGATCTCATCACGAGTTCCTTTTACATTACATTACCCTCTCACCAATTGGCTCAACAAACCACAAGCTTCTTCTTCAAACTCCCATACTCTTTTAACCAAATAAGGACTTTAACATTCTCACTAAATGCTCTCATGAGCACCTAAGAATCTCCAAGCAACGTACCTCAGCGTTATCCATCTTTCCTTCTTCCCTGGACACAAGCAGGGACGAGTTGTGAGAGAGAGAGGGAGAATTACAGACGTGAGAGAGAAGAAGAGGCGATACGATGACAGCGAGAACCGAGGCTGTCTAAATAGGGAAGGAGGGACGCTGGGCCTAGCATCGACGCGCGGATGCACGCACGGTTCTTTTTCGTCGGCAAATCGGCGCCGGCCCATCGAGAAAGGGACGTAAGACGTGACCTAGTCGGGTCGGCGCGCGGATGTACGCACGGTTCTTTTTCGTCGGCAATTCTGCGCCGACCCACCGAGAAAGGGACGTAAGACGTGACCTAAACAAGCGGTGCATCTAAGAATTAATTACCGGCTGCTGCTTCTCCTGCTGGTCCTGATTCGCTGGCGTCTGTTTCTTCTCCGTTCCACCATCTTGTTCGTCCTTTTCGGACTTCTCTTTGGACTTGGGAGTACTGTACCTACTACAGGAACGAGCTGCCAGAATGATGGAATAATTAGTGTTGTGTAAGGACTTGGGAGTACTGTACCTACTACAGGAACGAGCTGGCACAATTATGGAATAATTAGTGTTGTGTAAGCACTTACAATCTTTCTTTCGTTTTTCTTTTTTCTTTTTTCTTTTTGGTGTGGAAACTTTTTGTAGTGTGGTGACAAGAAAATCAAGTGTGACAAGGTACCAAATTTGTACAATAGAAAGTCACCAAATTTCGAGGAATTGTTTTTGTGAAATTATCATGTTTAGACAATAGGTTCCAACAAGTCACCAAAACATAGCAAGATTGTTCAACTTTTCTACTTTCCTCTTTGACTTATAGCCAAATAAATGTTTAATTCCTTTTGGAAACATCATGTAATTGGGGGAAAAAAACCCAAAGGACCATTACATTTAATTCAAGTATGAAATCCTATTGTAAGTTCAAAAAAGTGGATTCACCCAATTTAATTTTTTGAATGTTAAATTTAGCCCTTGTTTAAAGTCTTCAATGGATCCAATGAAAACATCAAAACATGTCATTCAAGAATATACAAATTGGTCAATGAAAATGTCTTAATAAAAGATTTTAAAGAAATATGTCACATTTTAAACTATATACTAAATATTGTAATGTAGTGGTAAATTAATGTAACATTATGTGAAAATTGCTTTTGAACCACTTAATGCCTTCTTACCACTTTTGAATCTCACTTTGCTTGTTTCTTATAAAGTTGTTGGCATCCCCAATGGACATCACAACTTGTTCTTTCTATCTCTACAAGGATGACGTGATCCATAAAACAATTTTGGGTGACCACCAAACAAATGAAAATAATAATATTTAAAGAAAGTTTTTTTTTAAGTAGTTGAAAAACAAGGAGTTTGGGAAATGAGAAAGTACATTCAACAAATCAAGTTGATATATTACATAATGGAAATAAAAAATACCCTACCCCACCTACAATATGTTCAAAATAATTATATTATTGTTTTCCTTTTGATCATAAAAATTTAGTAAATACATATTGCTATTTGGGGGATTAAAACCTTCCACATCTAGGAAAAAAGTTCTAGATTTATGGAATTTACTCTAATGGTTAAATAAATATTTAAATATTAATTTAAGCTTGACTTTGAAAATGTGAAAAAGAGATAAAAATAACAATAAAAGTGATGGAGGTTTATCAATTTAAGCATATCCCCTCCCCCTTTTCTATGTCCTTTGTGTGTTCCCATGAATATGGTTTCCAATAGTTCATCATTATTTTTGTCAATCTCAAATCTGATTTTATTATATATCATGGACATGTTTTTGTGCATTTTCACATTATTTTTGGAAAAGGTGTTGAGATAATAATTTCTTCATTTTACATACGTTATGAACCACTTGAAATTATGAACTTTTGATAAGTCCAAAAAAAAATCCATTTTCTACATTCAAAGTGAATGAAAATAAATAAACTTGTTACATTTGTTAAATTATCCATTTAATAACAAGGGTCTTTTCAAAGTGCTTTTTTAAATTTTTTGTATGTGCACAAATTCAAGCACTTACTTAGTCTTAAAGTAGCCCATTGAAAACTTGTTGTTTCTCAAAATTTCACTGGTGATTATCTTATAGGGGAGGTTCTTGTACGGTTGTGTTCTCCTAAGGGAAGGGCACCCAAGTACATGAACGTGAAGGTGTTCCCAAACTTTAGGAGTATGCACGAATATCGGAACCTCCCTTTATGTAAACAATTCTCTTTTTATTTACTCTCTTCTTTCCCATTTCATTAAAAAGAAATATTTCCATGGGAACATGGTAAAAAATTGGGGAAACTCCTTTAGCATAATGCCTTAGGGTTCTTCTCCTCAAGGAAATTCCTCAAAATACACATAAAAATAAATAAGAAATTGTTTGCATTAAGATCAAAGTTGGTGTAGGGGGACAATATTAAAGGGTGTAAGTAAGATAAAGTGAACAACTTGATTACCTTGTCAAAACTTGAACAAGTAAATTTAAAATAACAACAAAACCCATTATAAAATTGTGGAACATTGAATGTTTTCATTTCAATGATTAAATATGATATATGTTTATCCTAATGTGCATTGATTTTCATTTTTAAATTATAAAAGTAGATTTTTCAAAATACAAGTAACTTTTGACACCTACTTTTTCAATGTGAGCTTTTGGTTTTAAGTAGGTGTCAAATAGGTTTTTACATAAAGGAAATAGATTTTTTTTTTTTGATGATTTGCTAAAACATATGTTGATTGTTGCTTCTTAATTTATTACATATTAATTTCATTAATTTTCTAACCAAATAATAGGTTTGAACATTTTTTTTTTAGTTGGTTTCAAATGTACTATTTTTTTAAAATTCATTTTCTTTTAATTTTCTTAAAATTAGATTCTTATAAATTAATCCAGCCAACTAATGCTACTTGACACATACTTTCACCCAATTTGATGCCACTTTATGGTAGTTTTATGAGAGGTGTAGGGCTAAAGTGGATAAGTCTATTTTTTTGGTATATTTTATCTTGCTTTTACCCTAGGGTCAATAAGTCTTGTCTTACTCAAATAAATTTTGGTTTGAAATATGTTTCAAATTGAATAGAAAAGTTTTTTTTCAAGTTTATATTATTTTGGAGTTGTTTTTTTGGTTTTCAACATCATAGTCACAAATGATGAAAATGACAAGCAAATTTCAACATTTTCTTGCACCAAATTTACATTGAATTTCTTTTTAATTAAAATTTAATTTCAATCCAATGAAATTTGAATTTCAACTAATTTCGAGTTCAATTCCAATGAAAATTCCATTTAATGCTTTTGAATTGAATTGAATTGATTTTTTTTTAATTGAATTGAATATGAACTCAATTATATTTGGATTGAAATAAATTTAATTGAAATGAACCCAAGTAATATAACTAGCATAAGGGCTACCATGGTAAAAGGGTATAAAACGAAGTAAGAAATGGAAAGGAAAGGAAAGGAAAGAACGGAATGGTAGGCATGACAAAAGAAATGTTTTTTTTTTTGTTTCGGTTGTTATTGTAGGAGGTCTTTGTTGCAACGATAGTTGTCAAGTAGAGTTTGTGGAATAAAGGATGTTTGAACTAATGTTGTGTAGATATGAGGATTATTGTTAGGTATGTACAAAGGCACACAACAAGGTATGTTCAGCCCTAAGCAACATGCAACAATTCACCAAAAAAAAAAGAAAAAACTTTCGCGGGCATATTTTCTTATATACATAAATGATGCCTTTGAATAAACATGTTTCCATTTCTTTGAAACTTGACAAATGCACATGTTTGAGGGGATTTAGTGTGATGGATGCAAATATTAGATACCATATTCCAATGGATGGAATTCATCCATAATGTTCATTGATAATTTTTAATTAAGTCTTAGTTAACTTTTAGTTAAGTCCCAATTAACTTTTAATTAAGTCCAAATTATGTCCAAGTTAAATCCGAGTTAATTCCTAGTTAACTCTTAGTTAAGTTATAGTTAACTTTAGTTTATTTTTAGTTGATTCTTGGTTAAGTTTAAGTTGAAACTCATAATCAACTCTCAATTAGGAGGGTTTTCAAAAAAAAAATTTACTTGATGCACACATAGAACTTCCTTGGAAGTTTCCTTGAGCTAGGTCCCCAAAGGGGTATAAATACGATAAGACCCCTCATTTTTAAAAATTTGTTCAACACCAGTCCTAAACATGATCTTGTATCATAGCCCTGCCATGTTATTTTTATGTTCATGTTTACATATGTTAGGTTAGATTTCTTTTGGAATTGAGTGTGGATTACCCCTTTTCTTCAAATTTTTAAAAAAAAAGGTTGTGTATTACCCATTTTTTGTCGACTGAGGTTGTGGATTACCCACCTTTTGTTGGTGTCATAGTTCATGGTGTTCATCATGTTACATCCATGGAAAAAATCCTTACTATCCTTTGGAATCTTGAATAGGAAAATCAAACACTTCGTGAATTTGTTGTCCATTTGCAAACCAATCAAACTTCGACCTCCTAGGGATTTGCTTTGGCAACACAACCCCAACCAAAGGAACCATGTATTAGCCTACTTTACAAGTTTGATAACACACATTCAAAGTTTCAAGGTTTTGTTAACCAAGTGCATTTGGTCATCCAATTTCATCTTCATCATTATTCAATTGGCCCAGCTCAAGTTGGACTCATTAACACCTTATTGTTAGGCACGACCCTTGTTTGGTTCACATTTTTGTTAGAGCATCAATCACCCTTGCTCAATGACTTTGAAACATTTCTTGAAAAATTTAATGCCACTTTTGGAGATTCAAACAAAAAACACACATCTAACATCAAACAATCTCTTTGTCAAGGATCATGTATAGTTGCAATATATGCATTGGAGTTCAGACAATTGGCTTGTGATATTTCATGGGGTGATGCTCATAAGTCAATTCTAGTTTGGGTTACAAGGTGATGTGAAGGACTTATTATTCATTTTGCCAGACCTTTCAACATTAAATCAAGCCATTGCACAAGCTATTCGATGTGACTACAAGTTTTTCAAACGTTAACAAGAGAAGTGTCGTGAACCCACGTCAACAACACAAAGGAGTTTTCCACTTGTAATGCTAGCCCATCTTTTAACAACCTCACCAAAGGACGACCCCATGCAAATTGATAAAATAAGATTCAAGCCCTTCATGGAGTGAGAGAAGCAACACCGACGTACAAATAATCTTTGTTTCTATTGTGGAGAACCAAGTCATGTTATTTGTGAATGTCCAAAAAAACGTGGACCACATGCAACACATGCCATTTTTATTACTAATCCACAATCAAAGGAATCGGAAAACAAGCATGTCCTATTTTAGTAAGGATCACAAGGTTGGATTAGCATACGAAGAGTTTTCATTTTGAAACACCACAACACAAGTCCTTAGAGTGTGAAACCTTCATTAGAAGCATGCAAATTTTGAAGTAGTAGGGAAACCTTGGTCGTACAGAAAAGGCCTATGTGCCCCTTGAGCTTTCATTCGTTGGAGCTTTCATGAAAGCTACCACGAAAGGAAATGCATTTTTTATTTACATTCTTCCCTCACCAAATGTTAAACCATGTCCACATGAAATTCCTTTCCAGTACCAAGAATTCAAGGATGTGTTGGAGAAAAAAAATGTGGACACCTTGCCCAAATATCAACCATATGATTGTGCCATTGATCTTGTGGAAGGAACGCAACCTCCATTTGGACCCATCTATAATTTGTCATAAGACAAACTTTTAATGTTTCGTGAACACATGTATGAAAACCTTGAGAAAAGGTTCATTCGACATTCTAAGTCTCTAGCTAGTGCCCCAATCTTATTTGTCAAGAAGAAGGATGGATCCTTTCGAATGTGTGTCGATTACCATGGGTTTAATCAATTCACCATTAAGAATTGGTACCCTTTGCCCTTAACCTCAAGGTTGTTGGACCAACTCACTCATGCTAAGGTGTACACCAAGATTGATTTATGTGGAACATACAATTTGGTGCACATTCAAGAAGACAATGAATGGAAGATAATGTTTAAAACTCTTTACGACCATTTTGGATATGTTGTGGTGCCATTTGGCCTTACTAACATGCCTACTGTTTTTCAACATTTGATGAACGTTTTTTTTCATAGGTATTTGGACGATTTCATGATTTGTTACATTGATGACATCTTCATTTTTTCAAAGAACATGGAGGACCATGATTGCCATGTATGTTCAATTTTCGAGAAGCTTCAAAAGGTTGGACTTTATGCCAAATTGGAATTGTGAACTCTATCAATCTAAAGTGGAAATTTTAAATTATGTCATCTTTGGAAATGGCATTCACATGGATCCTTGCAAGGTTCAAACCATTGTTGATTGGGTTATTCTAACTTCATTGCCCACTATTATTCAATAATGACCCCTTTTATTTGGTTGACTAAAAAAGATCAACCTTTTTCTTAGGGTGTTGAAACTAATCTAATGCCTTTCAATCTTTGAAGGTTTTTTTCATGACTACCCACTTTTGATTCATGTAGACCCTTGCAAACCTTATCTTAGAGATGGACACTTTTGATTTTGTAGTAGGTGCCATGCTTTCACAATTTGAAGAAGACAATCTTTTTCATTTTATTAGTTTTTGTTTTCGTAAGTTTTCTCCTATGGAAATTAATTAAGAGAATCATGATAAAGAACTTCTAGCCATCATGGATGCCTTTGAGAAATGGCATCATTTACTTGAAGGAGCTCAACATGAAATCATTGTGTATTTGAACCATAAGAACTTGTAGTATTTCATAACAACTCGTGTTTTGAATCGACACCAACAAGGGAAACCTAATGTGTTGTCTTGTTGCTCATACCTTACGCCAAAGGAAGGAGATGTTGCCTATGAGCATAATGTGATGTCATTCTCAAACCTAAACATCTTCGACTTCAAGTGTTGTTAGCAATTCTTAATGACATAACCTTTTTTTTATCAAATTCATGAAGATTTGAAAAATGACCTTTTTGCTATTGGCATCCAAAGCTAATTAAGGAATCATCATCAAGTGTAAGATTTATTTAATGATCATGTTAAGTTCGAATTTCAAGGTGGTCTATTTTATCATGATGATTTTTTGTATGTTCCTAATGGCCTTGCACAATTTTAGATTCTCCAAGTTAGGCATGATGTTTTGGCTACAAGCCATTTTGGATTCAATAAAACCATGGAGTTAGTGTTTCAAAATTATTAATGGCCACAACTTTGGAAGTAGGTGAAGGGGTTTATAAGATCTTGCGATGTTTGTGTTTGAACAAAGAATCCTTGTCATCACCCTCAAGGTCTTTTTCAACCATTACTAATCCCTACATCCTTGTGGTTTTCAATTTCCATGGATTTCATCACAAACCTTCCACCTTTTAGTTCTTATGATTCCATCATGGTGGTGGTGGACCATTTGAAAAAAATGGTTCATTTCATTCTATGTACCGAAATAATAACTAGCGAAAAAACAACCAGGTTATTCCTTGATCATGTTTTTTGATATCATGATCTTCCTAAAGATATCATTTTTAATCATGGGTCTCAGTTTGCATCCAAGTTTTGGAAGCGAATTTTTTAACTTTTAAATGTGAAGGTGAAGTTGTTATCAACTTTCCACCCCTAGTAGAAGGGTAAATAGAACAAGTCAATCAAATCTTGGAACAATATTTACAATGCACAACCAATTATCATCAAGATGATTGGTCAAATTTTTTGGCCATGATAAAGTTTGCTTACAAGAACATAGTGCATTCATTAACCCAACAAACACCTTTCTATGCAATTCATGGTTTGCACCCCAAGTTTGACATTGAAGGTGCGCACAAAGTTGTGAGTCTAGTAATTGAAGATCGAACCATGTGGTTAGTGGACATTTGAATTCCACTTGTATTTAACCTTGAATAAGTGCAAAGGTGATACAAGGAGAATGTTAATTAAGTCTTAGTATACTTTCAATTAAGTCCTTCTTAATTTTTAGTTAACTATTAATTAAGTCTTAGTTAATTTCTAATTAAATCCAAATTAACTCCCAATTAACTTTTAGTTAAATCTTAGTCAATTCCCAATTAATTTTTAGTTAATTTATAATTAACTCTAGTTAATTCCCAATTAAGTCTTATTTAACTTTTAATTAACTCTAGTTAATTATTAATTACTCCTAGTTAAGTTTAAATTAAGTTTCAGTTAACTCATAGTCAACTTTCAGTTAGGAAGGTTTTCAAAAAGCTTCCTTACTTGATGCACACATAGAAGCTTCCTTGAGCTAGGTCCTCAAAAGGGTATAAATAGGAGTAGGACCCTTTATTTCCTTTAGTTTGTTCAACACCAATCCTAGGCACAATCTTGCATCAAAGCCTTGTCATGTTCTTTTCATGTTCATGTTTTGCATTTGTTAGCATAATAAAGATTTGTTTTCACGTTTGTTTTACACATTTCATGTTCTTGTTATTAATTATTATGTTTTTGTTTTTGAATCACATAATTTTGATTTGTTCCTTGTTTGGAAATTAGATTTAAACCTTTCCTTTGTTATCGTGGGTTTAGGGTTTAAACCCTTGGTGCATGATGTTTTGAGTTATGTTCTTGGTGTGTGATATTGAGTTTTTTTTTTGGTGCATAACGTTTTGTATTTGGATCATAATGTCTTGAATTCATCTAATGTTTATGGTGTTTTAGTGTTTCATGGGCTTACAAGATTTCGTATTTTGGTGTTTTATAATATACTAGATTAAGGTTTTGGCTTTCGACACTGGGTACTTTATGTTTTATTAATTTAAATGTTTTGTATACTATTGTAATGGCAAATTTGTTTAATGGTTTGAAGGAATTAGAATCACAGTTCACCTACATTAGTCATTTAGTGTTCACCTGTGTATGTTGATGTTCATGTTGGTGAGGTTGGGATTGGGAACGATCACAACAATGGCTTTTAATCTAAGTCCGTGAATGAGTTGGACGCTAAAAGGAAGTTAACTAATGAAGAGGTGCTACAAATTGAAGTTAATGTTCAACAACAACAACTCCTGCAACTGGAGGCAAATAAAATAATTTGGTTTCATTGGGACAAAACTAATACCAAGTATGTGGGCCTTTTATTGACCTAATGTTTCTTCCGCAATCATTGATGTTTCAAAGTCTCAAAGGATGCAATGTATTGTTTGCCATAATGTCCAACAAAAATATTTTGTACAAAATAATATTCAACATCACAAGGGTCTTATCACTTATAACAAAATGCATGGGACAATAGCAATGAACAAACATGTTTTTACAAAACTTTTTGTTATTTTAAACCTATACTAAAGCAAAAGACTTGCTACTAATGCCACTATCTCAATTGACACCCAACAATTTTCCAAGAAATGGAAAATTCCAACATCCCATTCCATTACTGATTTTCAACTTTGGGGTCCCTTATAAGAAGTCTAAGCTTGCTCATCAATAGTTCTCGGAAGATTTTTGTTTGTATATTGCCAAAGGGCACCACCTTTTGAGCTCCAATGAAAACATTTAACTTATAGCTAGTCCTTTGCCAATGTGGGAGGGTCACATTTCCAAATAAACGACAACTATGTAATGAAGTAAATACCTAACATGGTCAACAAGATCATGGAATCCCATGTTCTTCCTACCCTTGTTGAAGCCACCATAATTATTGCCACCTTTGATCTTTGGATGTCCCATGGTAAAGTTGACACATTTGTTTTGGTGGTGAATTGTATTAACAAACAATGAATTCCTTGTCATGTTATTGTCAAGATTTCTAAGGTTCATGAGACAACAAAGGCTGCCATGACTTTACAATTGAAAGATCTATTTACTTGATTTGATTTATGTGATAAGGTGATAGTCTATGTGAAGGACAAAGGTGCCAACTTGAACACTCTCACAAATACTTCGACAAACATTTTGTCCTATTTTCCATTGATGTTGCCACAACCATATGCTAGCAATTGTTTTGGGCATGCTATGTCCAAGTGCTACTAATATGCCACTAATGATATAAAAGTTTGTGCTTCCACAAGAGAGGTGATAATAAAAGATGCTCATGCATCATTATAAAAAACTATAACATGGACAAAGAAAAGTGGAAATGGCAAGCAAGAATGGGCAAGAGCTTGTAGAGATGCATCTCTTCCCCCTTGGAAGACATGTGAAGACCAAATTTGCCTCCAAAGTCATTATTTTCAAAGAAACATTGGAGTTTAAAAATGCCATTAATTTATGTTATTGAAAGTAGACATTTGTTTTGCACAACAAAATTCCTAGCCCGCAAACATGGGTTATGGTAGAGAAAGTCATTGAAATGCTTCTTTCAATGGTCATGTAATCTGTGTTGAACCAATCTTAAGGTTTTGGTTGTTGTCTAATGCAATTACTGCCACCATAAGTATGTGTTGTATGATGGAAAGTCACAATTTTGTAATGATTGTTCTAATGCAAGTGTGTATGTGGATTATTGGATGTGAAATCTATCTTGATGTTTCCAACATTAAATATATGTGGTTAAGTTTGTTGTGCAACAATTTGTTGATTTTCTTTACTTACATGTTGGAAATTTTTATTCTTAGTTGCAACATCTTAGTCGTCTTATGAAGTTTGAAGTGATTATTGTGTTGAAGCCATTTCTAGCTTTTGCATCTTCATTATAGCCTCGAAGTTCACAGAACATGCTGGTCCTTATGTTGGACCCACGTTTTAAGAATCTACAATTGATTTGAGATTATGTGGACTTGAGGTGGTAGTGGCAATTGTAACAAAATATGACCACAAAATTTTGATGCCATTGTTCCTAACTGTTTACAACAGTTTGACACTAAAACCCATTACTGTTGAACCTTTGGATCTTAGTACATCTAAATTGGGTGTTTTTGGATCAATGGCTTATGCTAAAGAGGTTGCCACGGGGCTTCTCAGAATTGAATTGTCACTTTACAAACAGATTACAATGCCAACTAAAACTTTCAATCCTTTTAATTGGTGGGCAGAACATGAACAACAATTCCCAAATATAAGTTTTTTGGCAAGATAGATTTTGGGAATTGTAGGTTCACAAATTGAAACTGAAAAGATTTTCAATATGGTTGGAATTATCATAGGTTTGAAGCATTGTTGTCTTGGCATTGAGAATTTGGACAAGCTTGTCTTAATCATGAAAAATTAGCATGATGACCCTAGATTGGGATGCGTATTTGGTCCATTGGTCAAGTCAATGGAAGAATACTTGGATGTCAAAGATGTTTTGCTTGAAGAGAATGAAGAACTACTTTGAGATTCTAGTTTATTTGAAGAGGATTAAGTAGGTGTTGTGTTGAAAGGTGCAAAATGCAGAAAAGGTCTGCTGTGAAATGTCAACAATTCCATAGAGTTCAAACGTGGGAGGTAAAATGATATTTGTTTTGGGTTGTTTGTTGTATATTTTTTTCATGTATTTACATTGCTTTAAATTTAAACTAACCACTTGTGATGTTGAAAATGTTTGTTTTGTGCTGTAGTTTAGGGTTCCCAGGAAATTGACAAATTGTGGAGTGCCTCAATGACGAGAAGGGACATACAAAATTTGAAGCAATTCTGGATTTCCAGAGTTTCAACAGAATGATCAATGCATGGTTCTTTTTGTTATTTTCATGTGTTGCAACTTCATTTTAGAGGTGTGCCAGTGATGCTACTACCAATATCAAAACAATTGAACTTGTGCATTAGATGTGTTTCCATGGTGTGGCATTGTCTTGATTTCCATGTTGTCCTGAGCTTTTACCATGTGTGTAACACAGTCCTGATTTCCATGTTGCTGTCCCATTGTCATGATTTCCATGTTGTCCCATTGTTACCATGTGTGTCCCAAAGTCCTGATTTTCATGTTATTGTCCCATTGTCCTCACGATTTCCATGGTGTTCTAAAGTTTTAATGGTTTTTATGAACTCTGGTTTTTTCTTCTAGTGTTGAAGCTTGAAAGAACTAATAAAGTCAGTCAGTTGGGGTGTGTCTGTTTTCGTGTTTAAAGAACTGCTGATTTTTTGGGCATGCTACATGTGTCTATATTTAAAGAACAACAAAATCAAGGGTTGAAAGTTGTGTGGATGGGTGTCTTTTGTCTATTGTCTTTTTTAGTCTTGAACCTTTTAGTTGTTACTGAACCAACAAAGAACAGAGTAAAGGGTGTGTCTAAATCATGATGTTTTAGCTTGAGTGTTTAAATAATTATAAAACCAGGGAGTGTTTTTAAGCTTAATGCTTGTCAAGTGTTAATGTCAAGGTCAGTTGTAAATGAGGTTTGAATTTTGTATGCTTCTTTTATGTTTGGAAGGCTGAGGAAAAGAGAGCGTTAGTCCCTAATCTGAGAGTGCACTCTACACTCTTTTTCAAACTGAACCTCTGGGCATTTTACATTTCATCTCAAAAATGCAACAATGGCAAACATCAGGTGGATGCAATGGAGCAGGTTCGACGTTTCTTATTCCTCTTCATCATCTCAAGAGCAAGCTACAAATCATTCTCTTCATGGAAACAGTCTGTGGCAATTTTATCATGGATTTTTCCGATAGGATTTCCTCTAGTTCCTGAAAAGCTAATTGTATCTTTGAATTGCCTTCTATGAGTGACCCTGCAATGTGCTGCATGACGACAGTCTTTTAGCAAGTCTATCATTGATTGTTCAGATTGGATTTCCTCCAGTTCCCGAATTGCTAATTGTTTCTTCATTACGTTCTAGGAGTGATACTGCAATTATGCTCTGCATGACAACAACAGTCTTTAGCAATTCAATCATGGATTTGTCAAATAGCATTTCCTCTGGTTCCTGAAGAGCTAATTGTATCTTCATTACCTCCTACGAGTGATCCTGCAATGACGATCTGCATGACAGCAGTCCTTAGTAATTCTATCGTCGGTTTGTCAGATCTAATCGCTCACGGAATTAATAGCCACCAAAAGATTAACATCAGCCTAACGGAAGTGTGATTTTCTTAGAGTCCTCAATCCGGCTTCGTCCTTGTGAAGACAATTCTTTGCTTCTAGAACTCCAGTCTGCATGCAATGGTAGCATCAAATTGCATGAAATTCTGTTTGACATGTCTAGTCCGAGAGCTGTCTCGACTTCCTAACGATCAGTTCTTAGTAACAGAAATTGTGTATACTGGAGTTATTGTCAAAACTTCAAAGAACTGAAGCTCAGAAGGTTGCTCTGTTGATCTGGAAAGAAATCCCCCCTCAGGAGTCTGGAGTTCTCCTTGTACATCAAAGGAATTCCGATTCATCAGAAATGGTTTTACAACACACATAATGTCTTCCTTTCCTTCACATGCATGTTCAGATCGATTCTAGATTTGAAGACAAGGTAAGGTCACGCAGATCCTGGTACGAGACCTCGAAGGAGCGAGCTCAGGCTCCGATAATGTTCTTGGAGACTTCACCAATAGACGTAGTCCCTATCTGTGAGAAGTTTTTCAATACAGCTTTGATCGAGTCTGAAGAGGTTTTTTGGCGATTCCCCTTGTGCAGGTATTTTCAATGGGGAGGAGCCGACCTGTTCTCGACCACAACAGATCGAGGATAGAAACACCTTGTCGTCGTGGAAACGAATTCGTGTCCATCGGGCCAGAAATCGATGCCTCTGGCCAATGAAGATGTGGAGCAAGCGGGGTACCGCACGCTGTTGGAGAAGTCGGTGATGCCTACCTTTAAGGGTTGGCAAGTTCAACGGACACCCTCTTCCACAAGGCAAGCTCGCAGTTCTGTACGACAAGAACAAGTTGGAGGTCTCAGGATATGCTGCTACTCTTGCAGACCTTTCAGGAGAGAGTGTGTATTTGGTCCCTTGCTACGCAGACGATCTCGATCCAAAGGTAAGTGAACTCGTTTTCTTCTGGGTTTAGAGTTTAGGGTTCACCATTTGCTTAGAAAACGCAAGGGTGTAATTGTTCTGAACTTCAAGGAATGCAGGATGATGCATGGAAGAAAGAGAGAAATCTCCGGGGAAAATTTCTCCAAGTGCGATGACTCTAACTTATTCCATACTTGTTGGATGCAAAGGTAAGATGCTGACAAGATGGAGTCCTGGAAATCCGCTGTTTCCTCTGCAATGTATGCATGATTCCTCCTTTGTTTGTTCCTTCGAATCAAATCTGTACACAATTCCAAATGCAAAGTCCAGTAGGGTTTGATGATTGTGCAGGCACTGATTGGAAACAAAGGCTGGCGTTCCATGAGTGGCAGATTGTATCATGTAGGAACAATACCACATCTCAAAGGAAACATCTATGCTGCAAATCTGAGGGTCATGATCGGATCTTCACCCCAAGGTTTCTTACCAGTTGCTATCTATGCTCATCAAGCACACCTCCCATTGGCAGAAAAGCTTGATGCAGGCACAAGTTCTTGGGACATGCTTGGCACAAACCTGTCATTCAAGGTGATCTCCTCATACCCAAGGCATACTTTGTACAATGGTCTTTGGCAAATGGCACCGCATTCTTAGTTCAGAGAAGAATTCCCCTAAACACAATACATGGAAGGTTTCAATTTCTTTCCTTCATTTTTTAGAGACAAGTTCAATTTTGGTACATGGTAGAGGATTTTATTCCCTTTTGCTGCTCTTTTGCAGCTATTGGATGGTTAGTGGGGAAGTGAGACAGAGTGATTGCTGCCTGATGGACAGCAAAAATTTCAACCAGATTGGTGTTGGTGTGGATGATTTGATAGAGGCACACATGCAGGTGTGACCAACATAGATGCAGCTTGCTATTGGGTTGGAGTAAAATACTGCTTTCCCCTTCTCGATCAAATTCATGTTTTTATCTTTCAGCAAATTTTTTATTTCAGGTTCCAAGATGTCACAAAGGAGATCATATTCAGCTGATATCATGAAAAAAAATTATGGTGCAACAGACTGTTTTGGCAGTGACAGCTATTGATGAACTTGCTTCCAGGCTTATACATCCAAAGATATGGATATCACTCTCCAATATTGTAATGCTCTATGTGGAACAAGACCTGTTTGAGAATGTTGCATGGTTTGGTTTGTTTCATGTTGTTGAAATTCCTTCAATTGATGCAATGTAGTTTTCAATATAGCTCTTTTGCACTACCTAACCTGTCCTTCCAGCATCCATTGTAAATATTGACACATCTGAAGAGAACATGTGGAATGGGTTCTCCTGCATGAAGTGATGAACCAAACAAACTGGGACATAACTACAGAAGTGAATTTAAGAACCCAAAATGTGTTTCCAGTTCTGATATGCAAGTCAGGCTTCTGAATTTCACCAAAGAGGTGTAACATGTTTGGCTTCTGCTCACAGGGCCAGTTTGGGATGAAGCTCGTCCAGTATCTCAATCCAGACCCAAAGTTGCTTGCAGAACTATACCCAACCCAGCTCAACCCACCTCTACTCCCTGTAGAGCTGCCTGACATGTTGCATGTGCCCAATGGCACTGCTGCACAAGTATTCCCCTTGATAGAGACTGAAGAGGACAGATTAGCAAAGGAGATGGAACAAGAAGTCGTCAGATCTCAAGCACAGGTCTGACCTAAAACTTCCAGCTTCCAATTTTCATCAAGGAGAGCAGAATTGCATCCAGACATTTGTCAGATTAACAAACCTCATAATAAAAATGCACACAGGTATATTACTTCTTGTTAATATGTCAACCTTCATGAACTCCTGATTCACTCTCTACACTAATGTCATAACAATGTCTCTACGCTTAGGCTCATTGATGACAATTTGTTGAAGAAAAGAAAGTGTATTTAAATCAACCGTACACCAGCCTGACTTTTGTTTGACTAAACTGAAGCACTCCAATCTGCAGAAGAAACAATTGTAGGCTTGCCCACCTCTTGCGGCATATTTTGACTATCATCTGCACCCATTGAGGAACTATGCAAGGAACAAAGGCTTCTTCTATGGGATAGCACCTGCACAGCCGTTCATTTTTTAAAAAACATCCACAAAGCTGTTCATTTCATACATAAACAATGGAGCAGATTTTTGCAAGCATGTTTCCAAGATGCAGCATCATGTAAGTTCATCAAGACCCATCACTGTTGTTTAGTAGCAAGTTGTGCAAATCCTGCCACTTATAGGATCTGTTTCACGATGAAACCTTGCTAACATTTTACCTTATGTTTTCTCTTCTCAAATCAGAGGAATTCAAATACTCCCCTTCATTTTGATGTACAAAGTCCTTGTTATGATATCTTTCTCACACTGCCCAGATTTGCAGAAAGTGTCTAGAAGTGAAAAAAAGCTATCAAACTGTAAATCCTCCACATTTCCTTTTCCAAAGCTTTAAAACATGTTGCTAGGATGATGTATAGTACTCATGAGCGAGAACTAATTTTTTAGTGATGAAGAACAAAGGTTAGTAAGCCTTGATTTCTTCAAGAGAAGTGATTACTGATCCAACCAACTATTC
>Ga0209208_10006108_pt1 | contig 16625 bp, 12 predicted proteins | sample S1TSphfallax_3_FD_187694 | JGI IMG/M metagenome (GOLD analysis project Ga0209208, IMG submission 187694) | Host-associated microbial communities from peat moss isolated from Minnesota, USA - S1T2_Fd - Sphagnum fallax MG (SPAdes) (version 2) | ecosystem: Host-associated > Plants > Peat moss >...
GGTTGTTGTCCTTTGTCATCTATTGAAAATTCATGACTAAAGCATTTAGTCTTCCATCAATGTAAGCATTATAATTTCCATCTTGACAACAAGTGGTGAATGAAGTCCTTTTAAATGTTGTGACAAAAACTAAGGAGAAATATGTTTTCAAAGCTTTTGTTTCTTATATTACATGTATAACTTCTTTTGATCTTTGGATGTTGTATGATAGTTACAAAATGTTTACTATGGTTATTAGCTTTATCAAAAGTTCTTGGGATCAGATGCATGTGATTATTGGAATTTTTGAAATGCAAAATATAGTTGGTGCAATCATGGAAAACTAGGTTAAAAATATACTTGATTCATTTGGTTTGTTTGACAAAATCACTATTTATGTCAAAGACAAAGGTTCAAATTTCAACACATTGACCAATGCCTTCAAGTATGTAATTTCTTGTTCTCCCTTTCAATTACCTCCCCCATTTCTAGGATCATGTGTTGACAATGCAATGTGAAAGGTAACTTAGTATGTTATTGATGATGCCAAAGTTTGTTAGGGTGTTTTAAAAGTTAATTTGAAGGTTGTTTAAATATCATTGCAAAAAACTATTACTTAGATTAAAAAATCAAGGATGGGGAGGTAGGAATGGAAAAATGTTATTATCATTGCAGGACTATCCCCGAGGATGTTCAAAACTCCAGTGAAGACAAAGTTTGTCTCAAAAGTTATTTGTTTTCAAGAAACTCTTGAATACCAAAATCCAATCTCCCACATGTGATGGATAGCAATAGGCTTTACACTTTGTTTTCTAAAGTGCCAACGAGTCAAACTTGCACTATGGCTCAAATAATTGCCAACACATTGTTTCCTGTTGTCAAGTAATGTGTTTTAGCCCACACCCAAAGGTATTGGTTATATTGTCACATGCTCTTACTTATGTTTTCACTTTGTGCATTGCTATGGAAGTTAATGCGGCTAGCATTGTAGCTTTAAATCAACCTCTAATTTGTGGTGATTGTGATTTAAAATTGTAACATTTAAAATGAAGGATGATGGTGCACATTGTGGGGATATTGATGCCATTCTTGGCCTTTCAATGGTTTACAATCATTCCAAGGCCCACAAGTGTTAGTGATCATGCTTGACCCTTCTTACAAGAATATGAAATGTATCCAAGACTTTGTGGGCAATTCAATTATTGTTGAAATTGTTGTAGAATACAATGTCAAGATCATGTGTCTTCTTTTATTGTAGCTATATAATCACTTAAATCATGTTAAGGAACTATTAGAACTAATGACAATTGAAGACAATGATTTTTCCTTTGGGCAAGTTGTGTTTATTAATGATGTAAATTGTAATCATTTCAACTTTGAAAAATGGAATACACCAAAATGATTACTTATGCAATTAATAGATCATGAAAACCCCCTGGTTTGGTGGGCACAATATGTGGTGTAATTTTCGCATGTTTCTTGGCTCATTAGGTGTTTGGGTGGGTGCAAGATAAGGTGGACCACTTTTTGCTTCACATTGCAAATTTTTGTAAAGTGCCATGCATTAACATGCCATAAAATCATCATTATGCCAAATTTTCCATTGAATTAAGACTCTCAACTTGAATAAGAAGACATATTCATTAAAATAATAATATTATCTATCTCCAAATATAGATAATTGTATTTTTTTAAGTTGATAAATATGGATTGTTATTTTGTTTGTGGCTTGATACAAATATTTTTGTTTATGATTTTTTTTTGGGTTATCTTATAGGGATTCAATATATGACATATTAAAGCAAAAGTAACATAGATGAAAAAACATTGTTAGAAAAAAAAAATTCAAAAAAAGATATGGATTTTAAAATGTTTTAAAATTGACCTTATTTTCAAATGTCCATATCATACTCAATTTTTAATGATCCTAATGTTCTTTTCTTTTAACATCATGTAAAAAAATTATTTAGTTGGGTCTTTATTCACATAATTTTTATTATATCATTAGCCACATTGAATCCCCCATTGAAACAATGATATCATAGTAGATTGTACTTTTAACATTATTGAATGAACTTGTTAACTGTTGGAATTGGTCCACCTTCCCTTACAAATACTTAGTAATCACAATTGAGTATTAAAAAATTGGATTCCTTCATTTTGGTGATAAAAATTTGGATTATTGATGTTCATGTTGGTTGTAATGGGGTCAAAAAGCCTATGAATATGATTGATTTTCTTACCTTGGTGTCTATTATAATTGAAGAAAATAATAAACTCATTAAAGAGCAAGGTCCTTATGAAAAAAACCTTGATTTAGACTTTCAATTTTCTATAAGCATTCCAATTCAATTTGATTTTTCCCCTTGCTTAATTATTTCATGTGCATATTTTTTGTATAAATATGTTAGGATGTTGGGTTTGTGTTTGTAATTAAGGTAGAGGTGCATGTGAATTGTTGGCAATGCGGATTCAACATTCAACCCCAAGTTAATTGCATTAGAAGACATTTTTTTGCGTAATAATCCAATGATGAAATGGGCATGATTATGAAGAACCTTGATGTTCTTCAGACATGGTTGAGAAATGCAGGCTAATTTTTTTTGTGTTATGTTTTTTGTCATGTGCTTTTTATTGAGGTCAATTGCATTATGTTGTCCATGTGTAGGTTATTTGATGGCATGATTTTGTTGCTTCTAATTTTGTCATGTGTAGATCATTGAATGGGACTTATGTTTATATCCTTGTTGCTTGTCATGTGCACATCTGAAGTACATTTTATTCTTCCATTGTTGTTATCGTATTTTGTGGGATTTTTTAAGATTTGGCCTTTTTTGGTTTCCCTAGTTGGTTGGTTGATTTTTTCTTTTCTTAATTGGTTGGCTGGTTCTGCCTTTCATGGTTGGTCTTTTTTATTCTACCACTTTCAATAGGTATTTTGTTTACATGTCAATTGTCTATTTTGTCTATTACGGGTTAGTTCAAAATTTTATTTTTTATTTTTGTTCTTTTGGTGAGTCTTGAGGTTGTGTCTTGGGTCTTTGTTGGTTTTTTGGGTTTGGAGTTTTTGTTTTATGTCTTTTTTGTTTTTATGAGTTTTTAGTTTTTGTCTTATGTCTTGGTTGCTTATATGAGTTTATTCTTTGTTCATGGTCCATTTGCCCAAAAGCCATTTATGAGGAAGTATTTTGAAAAGGCAAAGATGATGGATTCAACTACAACTTTGAAAAAAGGTCATCTCCAGGGATGACCATAGGAAGGTAATACTTTGAGCTTATAGATCACAAATTTTATAACATGTCTTCATAACAAACATATTATGCCTTTTTTTGTTGTCTTTCTATAAGTTTTGGAACAATGTGATGTATAGAAAAGCTAGATGATGAAATCCATGTCAATTTGAGTTTAATCAGCACTTTAAAATCATAACCCTAATTCCTGACCTTACCCGAAATCACATTCACAAAAACAACTTTGACCCTGTACCTCGTAACCTCCATGAGTTAAGGAAAGTAAATTGAAACCTAACTGGAGGTTTTGGAGGTTTTTGAACATTTTTAAAAATTTCAAAACCATACCCGGAGAGTTAATCAAAATTTATAAAATATACAGTAACCCAGAGACCAATACCCACACAACACCGATCCTTACCTATCAAGGTAGCGAATACCTGCCCAACACTGGTCCGGATGCTCTCCACCAAGGGTAGTTAGGAGAAAACCTTGCAAAAGTACAGGAATTGACTCTGGAATCCATCCAGACAAAAATTGGAATTTAGGAGCTTGGTTGATGGCAGCCTAGCATCAGATTGATGACTACAGGGATGATGTCTGTTAGGCCCCCCTGGGTGGTGGTGGATGCATGCACTGCTGGGTTCATATTTTGCCCGATTCATCCCCCCATACCCTTCCCCTCCTTCCTCCCCCCCGCCCAAAATGCATTTCTACCTCCATTTGGTCAATTCTAACTGATTGGGCGTGCTCCAGGCATGTGCCAATCTCTCTGAAGAAATTTCAGCAGAAATTATGAGGAGTGGACAACAGATGATAGCTAGTCAGCTTCTTAAGAAATTTGTTCACAGTTTTGATATTGAGCAGTGAGCACATTCCACCACTTCTTCCATTTCTTTGTCGTTGCGCTTCCTATTACAATGAAACTCTTCCTATCATAAATACACCAAAGCACCCAAAAAGGGGGAAATCAAGGAAAGAAATGGAAGAACCCACATCCATGAAGACAAAAGAACCACATAAGAGGGCAAACCACAAGGGGAATGAACATCAAGTTCCTGAACCCCCTCTCTTGTCACAAGAAGCATATCAAATAAGGAAAGGGGAAGACCTCCTGAAAGGAGGCCTTTAACTTAATAAAGTTTGTCAGGTTTACATCAATTGTTTGCAACTATTAGGTTCACCCACAGTTTTACTGTCAATTTTCCAGAAGGAGTCATCTGATTGGCCCCATCACCAATATTTTTTGGAACATGGGGCACTCCCCAACATAGAAGCCTAAATATGCAATTTGTGACAGAATATTCCTTTTTGGTTTTTTAGATTAAAATTTTGAGGAAATTAGCCTCAAAGATTGTGAAGGTTTATCTCAAGAGCGTGGAAAAGCACATAGCCATGTGGAGTGTACTGCAACAGAATCACTTCTGAATGTCACATGGGGAATAGGCTACTTTGGCCTATGTTGTTTGGATCATAGATGAAACCAGAATTCCCTCTGACCTATAACTTAACCAAAGTCCTATTGAAGTTGGGAATACCCCAAGAAACAGTTTCTGGTGGTTTAAAAAATACATATATGTGATATCAGCTAGAATTATTTATTTCAAATTCTTTTTCACTTGGCGACAAGAAAAAAAATCCAGTGTGAGTCATGCGAAGGATTTTTGTGGAAAAAAATGAGCCAAAGTTGCCAGACTTTGAGGATTTTATTTTAGTTTTGTTGAAGTCATCATATTTGGACAATAAGTTCAATCAATTTGCTGAATTGTAGCTGTATTCTTTAATTTTTCCTACTTTCCTATTGTGGATGATTGACAGTGTGGTTACATGGAAAACTTGAATGAAAAAACCCTGACACCAGAATAATATATTTCCTCTGGGTGGTTTTCATAAGTTCCTAACCCATATGAACAATGGTATGCCAATGCTTGTATTGGTCAAATTTGAACCTGGATCTTAATATAAGTGTTGTGAATTTTGATTGTAGTTGTGTACATTTCTTTCTTCAACTATATCATAGTTATTAAGCAGAGTTACAAGCAACAAACAATCATACACTCAACATCACAGACAAACATTAATTATCAAGTTTGAAGAAATACGAAAACCCATTCTACCATATATTATACCACCTATTAACACTCGACACCTCCAATTGCTACTTGTTTCTTTATATTCCTTAGGGACGTTAGAGTTATCCGTAAAGTAACCCTGTCTTCACCCTGTCTTTGAGCCTCCTTTCACCCCCTATCCCCTCTTTCAGTGGTATCTGCAAAGTAAAGACATTTTATTAAATCTCAGTATGGAATGCTGAAGCTCAGCATTTAATGCACGAGATTCGAGACTAATTATAGTAGTTGTACAGTTAAGAGAAGTGAAAATATATGTAGCAGCAGTGGAGGTGCTCAGGAAAAAGGAAAGACATGATGAAACTCAGTTTACCACCAAAATTGATGGTTTTCTGAGTTTCATCCCACATTAAATGCTAATGTATTTTTTTGCAGGTTTTTAAAAATCTCAACCTGTTTATGACCAAACTCAGGGTTTTGGTGCTGTGTTTCTCTTACTTTACACTTGAATCTTAGCCAAAAGGCCAAGAATGGTATTTTTCTTACTTTACGGATAACTCCTATTGTGTGCATTGGTCTACTACTATCAAAGAGCTGTGAATACAGTCCCAACCTCTTGCAAATATACAAATGGGCTCTAAAACTCCAGTATGGTATGCTGAGTGTGAAGGAAATAAAAGCTTGTGTTTGAAACAATTGAACATTTGAATGTCTGTTTTGGTGTGTTCATTACAGACATTATTTTCATAATATTTGGGTTGAGAAGATTAATGGTCATAACTTTCACACATGGAAGATCAAGATGGAGTTTGCCCTGTGTAGAAAGCTTTTCATGAGAGTATTCCAACAAAGCTTATTGCAATTATGGTGGAAGTTCAAAAAGGAAACACTTGTTCAAAAAGGAGAAAAAATGTTTTGGCATGAAGCCTACACAAAAGACGGATAAATTGGTTTGTGGGATGCTATTATTGAATGTTGCAGACATTTTGCTTCATCATGTGGCACAAGCCAAGATTAGAAAGAATGTATGCATTGGAACAATTTGGGTGCCAATTTGTGAGATGAAATAGGTAATGATTTTTTGCATTTGGTAGATGAGTTCTAGAATGTTAAGCTAACAAGAAAGGGGATTTGTTCAAATCCATGTTAATAGTGTTTGTTCATCAACTATCCAATATTGATGACCATCCATTTGGGAATTTAAACCAAAAGCAAATAATATTGTGACATTTCAAAAGAGTGCATCTCTAGACATTAGGATATGATGAAAGGGCTTACACATCATGTTTGCACATGCATAAGATGATTGATAACAAGGTATTATGTGTTAAAATAGATTTCCATGGAATAATCGTATTTTATACAAGGTTCCATGTTGCGCTCAAGGCTTTATTGTGAATTCTAGATTCATGTTTCACACATTAACTTGTCTTGCACGGTTTAAAAAAGAAAGTATTAAATTATCTAACTTTCCATTTGTTGCTTTTGGATCTTCAAATTTCATGATGTTATAGGTGACACACACATTATACATGTATATTCCTTGGTTTTAATTGAAATGATGTATTAATGACAATTTTATAAGGGACTACCACAAGGGAACCAATTGTATTTTCAACATAATGTTGTTAGGTGGTAGTTGGTTTAATTGTGAACATGTTGAAAAAAATGAAATGGACCACCATTGATTTGGTGATTGCCTCGCCTAAATACAATGATTCAAATTTCAAATTCATGCTTTCAAACACAAAACACATTTTACACTTGCATATGGATGGAAGGAATCGAATTCCTTCATATCCTCACTTAAATATAATGAATCAAATTTTTGTATTCAAACACAAATTGCATTTTACTCATGCATATGGATGGAAGGAATCAATTGGATCATATCCTCACATAAATATAATAGTTCAAATTCACGCATTCAAACCTAAAGCACATTTTACACTTCACTAGAATAAATCTTGTCCATAGTAGCCCAATGTCTGTGATTAATGTGCAACTAGACTTGTCTAAATCAACTCATTTTGCAACTACACCTATAACAATCCTACGTAGTTGCAATAGTTACAATTATTTGTAGTCACATCTAGACTACATTATGATGAATTTAAATTTTAGTTGTCCATGCAACTACAATTTGTGACTATCATAGATTTAGATGTAAAGATTGACTAAAAATATGCATGTCATCCATTATTAGTGGCATTCATTGATGGTTGACAACTAAGTTGCAAAAGCAATTGTATTTGTAACCATACATAAAGGATTAATGACACATGATATCTTTGTTATTTCAATTCAAAATGTACAACATTCATTTATTATTTAATAGGTAGACTAGAAAAGGTTATTATTACCATGTGGGTGAAAGAATGGTTGAAGGAGGCAAAGTATTATCCCAAATGGTCTTTTTCATATCTCCCTAACAAAGTACTCAACACCAAGATGATGTCAAAACCCAATGGAATTTGAATGATGGAATCACAATATACATGAAACCAATGTCTCAATTCTAACATGGTTTTAAGATTCAATTATGAGCACATTGTACTTTGGTTGTTGCAATGAATGTCCTAATCAACAACTTAACACAACACATGATTTAACTAATACCATCAAACTTTGTTGTTTTCAAGAAATGAAAAATTGCCACCATTTAAGACAATCATCTATATTTGAACATTTAAAAATTGTGTTTGCACAATTTCATATTCAGTTGGGATATGCATTGAAAATCAAGTTGTTAAAAAATTGGCTATTGAAAGGAGTATATAAAAAAATTATGGTTTCAATGAAATATTTGGAAATAAATTTTTCTTACAACTATCCTTGAAAGGATCACGTCGTTAGATTTTTGAAAACTTCAAATGGCCTAATATTTTCAAAAAAATTGTGTCTTGACACTCACACCAAAGTAGGCCAATTTTTTGCATGCACTAAATCATGATCTTAAAATTTCATGCATAGAATTTTGTTCTAAATTCATTCAAAAAATATGCATAAGTACTATGGACAATTTATCAACTTGAAAAACTTCAAATGAAATTACATGAAAGTTTGAAATTTGAATACACTTTTAAATAAATCAATGCACATTTCTTTGTAATTCCACATCAATGTGGTAATAATAACCTTAAATGCTACCACATACTTTTAACATCCTAACATTTAATTTGGAAACAAAGTCACATTTGTATTGGGCCTTTATTAATATTGCAAATACATCCAAAATTGTAACACCCAACCATGTTTTCAACCTAGTAGGTTGGTTAGGCTAGGTTAACCTAAGGTAAGCACTTGTTACCTACCTATTTTTTTCCTACCTAGGTGCATAAGTAGGCCATCCACATACCTATTTACATATTACCTACCTTCTTAACTACCTACATAATTAGTGTATGTATTAAAATGTGAAATAAATAAACTTTGACAAATTTTATCACCTTATAAAGGTGTGATGCAATGCTTAAGGGCTCATTTTATACTTGTGCATGTGAAGGGTTCAAGTCTTCATACTTGCACCTTAAATGCTAGCGTAAGCTAGCGTAAGCTAGGCTAGGTTAACCTAGGTAGGCCTAACTTAAGTTAGGTAAGTAGCCATTATTATACTTAGGTAGCTAGGTCAATAGGTACTTAGTTTAATATGTTAAGGTAAACACTTATTACCTACCTATCTACCTTCTTACTTAGGTAGGTAGGTTACTAGGTTAGGCTATGTTATGTTCAACTAAGTAGTTAGGACACTTGGCATTATACAAATACACATGTTAACATAGTTGCAAATGTAGTCACAAACTCAAATTCCACATAGGTCAAACAAAGTCCATGTCATATTCATGTTCCTTCATGTTAATGGATTAAAAATTGGACTTTATTTGCAAGGTTTTGTAACAATTATGTAACTTTCATGCCATGTGGTGTTTTTTGTGACTAGTTGTTTGATGGCACTTGTTTTTTATCACTAGATCATTTGCAATCACAAATGTCTATTATAGCTAAAATCTAGTCCCTAGGGAGATTATTTCCATTTATTCCAAACAATGTGAAAAAATATATAGGGTGCAACTTATTGAAAAAAAATCTAATTTACTTAAAATTTTAAATTGGGTGCTTATAATTCATTATCATAATATAATATAAATATACTAAAAAAAACCCTTTTATTTCTAATGTTTCCTAAAACATACAAGTAATGATTTACTTGGGATGTAATCATAAATTGAATCATTATTTCCTAAATTTCTTTTAATGCTTCCACATCGACATAAAGAATTATCAATTCCATTGGATTGTTTCATTTAAAACACAATAATTCAAATTCTTGCATTCAAATAGAAAATAGATTTTACACTTGCATACCAATGGAAGGAATCGATTACACTATTATTTCACCTAAATGTAATGATTCAAATTTTTATTTCAAAGTCTTGCATATGGATGGTTCAAGGAATCAATTACACCATAGCCCATTTAAAGCCTTCACGAGAAGAAATCTTGTACTTTTCCACCCCACACATTGCAACTACTGTTTGAATTGATTACATTTCAACTACATTTATCCATTTTAACTTTATAAGTGGCTTGTTGCACTAATCAATGGTCAATACTATTTATAATTGCTACATTCACTATGTGGTTCACTTATGAGTATAATTTGAACATTATTTTATACTTTAATAGTTTCAAATTGTTGATGTGAAAATCAAAGTAGCTTTTAACTTTATTTACAAATGCATTATAATGGTTGATTGATTGTTTTGACATATCTTCAACAGTCAACATGGTACATGAGTTGAAGCATTAACTTTTAACATGTTGAAACCATTTCTCATGAGTTGCATTTTACACTTACCATAATTTATTAAAACATGCATAACAATTAAAACCCTACATGTATATTGGAACAAATTAGTGATTTTTTTCACATATTTTCAATTATCAACATATGTACATGTATTAAACCATTCACTTTTAAAATTTAAAGCCATTACTCCCAAGTTGCATTTTGCACTTATTATAATATATTGAAACACATGCAACTCAATGATTTGCAATCATACTTGAATGGTTTAGTGATTTTTTTCACATTTTTTGAACTGTCAACACCTTGACATGAGTTGAATCATCAATTTTGAACTTATTGAAACCATTATTCAAATGTTGCATATTGCACTTATTAGTATATTGAAACACAACTAACAACATAATTTTTCACGTTTATATTTGAATAGATTAGTGAATTTTTTCACATCTTTTGAATTATCAACATTTGCACATGAATTGAAACATTCACTTTGAATGTCTTAAATCCATTATTCATGAATTGCATTTTGCACTTAACACAATTTTTTGAAATGGATGTATAAAAGTTAGGTAGGTTTCACATTTATATTTGAATGGGTTTGTGATTAAGTCAAATGTTCATGCATGCCAAGTTTAGGATGCATGTAGACCTTTAAATTACAATTTTTCATATATTAAATTCTCGTCCATTTATGTAAATTATAATGTATGTTTTTCCCTATTATTTTTAGGCATCATAGACAAATTTTTATTTATGAATTTTCATGATGCTACATAAAAAACCCAAGGAAATAATCCCTAGATTTTCCCATTTTTTCTCATAGTGTATGAAAAAAAAAATCCATGTTTAAAAATAGTGATTAAAATTTATTAAGAAATAATAAATATAATAATAATAAATATATTATATGAAATTTTCATACATTTTTTCTATTTTAAGCATGATTTATCAAATTTTTAAAACTTGTTTTTGTTACAATTTTATGTTTAAATATTTGAAGGTGAATTCTAAATTTTCTTTTAAAAAACTTAATTAATTAACCAATTATAAATGATGATAATAATAATTACATAAATGATTTTTTTATCTTTTTATTTTTTCAAATTTGTGGTGTTCTTCAAGATTATCCATAAGAAAATTTAACCATGTTTTGGCTATACACCATGTATATGGAGGTATAAATTTGTTAAAATACTTATATATTTTGGCTACAAGTCTTAGAACCCATTATAGAATTATATTATTAAAATTATTAAAATTATTATTTTTAATTTTCTAAACCAAAAAATCATTTGTTGATGTTGATGTCCCCTTTTATCTTTGCAAAATGGTGAAAACTCACCACCAGAAAAAAATAAAATTACATCACTAGTATTTATTTTAATGTTTTCAAAAAAATTGGATAAGGTTTATAGTGATTTCAAAGATTGAACTTAAATTTTTTCAAATAAATTTGATGTTGGAATTGTTTATTTGTTTAAGGTTGAAATTATAATTAATTTCAAATTTTTATTCCTTAGGAGTAACATTTTTTCTTTCAAATTTGTGATCTCAATGTTTTGACAAATTTTTTGTTGTTTACATTTTTCCTTGAATTTGCACAATTTTAACCATTTTTTTCTTGAGAACAATTGCCAACTTAGGAAAATTTGAAATAAAAAAGACATGTTGGTTGGGGAAGGGGGATTTAATCCAACTTTTTATTGCCAAAATTTGAACAAATTGTGTTCCTTTTACTTATACAATGGAAACAAAGGTAAAATATTTTTTAAACATATATACATGGTGATTTTTTTCAAGTTGTGTAATTAATCATTTAATGTGTATGATTCATGCTGCCAAGCAAATGGTTTTGATAATTAAATGGCTATATTGTTACTTTAATAGTTTTCCTTTTTGTGGCCATTTTTGCCAATTTAAAGGGGGAACAACATCAACAAAAGATTTTATTTTATTTTTAAAAAAATTCTAAAATTTAAAACATATATTGATATTTTTAATAATAAATTATAATAGGTAGCCATAATATTGAAGGATTTAAACAAGTTTTCAACACCACAATTTGTCTATAACCAAATGTGGTTAAATTTTCTTATGGATGATTCTCATTTTAGCAACATTGCAAAAATAAATTAAAAAAATTATACCTAACGATAATAGGAAAAATAAAAACTTATAATTTTTCAAAAAAAGAACATATTTTGCATAATGAAAATGAAATTGTTAAAGACCTAATGAATGCATTTTTGAATTCACATTGAATTCAAAAAGATTATAGGTCAATTTAAACAAAATGATATTTGTAAATTTATTCACACTACTAGGAAATGTGTCCTAGTTCACTCTGGGTTTCATTACATTTTGAGTGAATTTGGACATTTTTACCTAGTGAAATTGTTTTATCCCCTAGTGAACAGGGATTAGTTGTTATAGACAATGACTTGTTTCACTAGTACTTAGTGAAACAAGGTTACTCTCAAGTGAAATACAAATTTACCAAACTAATCACTTGCTAGTTAATTAACTAATTAGTATGGAAATCAATTAAATTTTAATTATTTAATATGTAAAATATTATTGATAATTTTATGATTTTTAAAGCTTATTATTTATTGATAAGTGTCACTACCTACGCTAGGTAGGTAGGCCATGTAATCAAACTAGACACCTATTCTAAAAATTCGATAGGAAAATATTCGTCAACATACCATTGTTGACCACACACAACACCACCCATGAAGTTTGATCCTTTGACCTTTGGAATGGAGGCAAACACCTTTACCATCAAGTCACCCCACTTGTGATAATATCACAGTCTCGTCTCCTTGGGTTTTCCTGGTTTTGGGATGTTGACTTGTCTTGCGAATGTGAATGGATATTTTCTCATGCGTAGTTGTTTTGCAGTGTGCTCAAACCATCTTCGATTGATGCCCAAAAAAAAAAGTTTTCTTCCCCTTCACCCCCTAGGATTGAAAACAAAGCCAAATAAGTTTTGGTCAAGATGGCCTTAGAAACTGAATGGGAAGCCTACTTTGAACCCAATTCCTATGGATTTAGACTTGGACGGAGTTGCCAAGATGCCGCCATTAAAGCCATATTCTTAGCTATTCGAACTAAGCCTAAGTATGTTTTGAATGCAGACATTTCCTGACTTTTCAATGGTGATAGATAATAGTATTGTCGACTTTGCCTACAGTTCGCCTTTATTTGACGTATTGCACAGCTATCAATTTGGTCTATACTCCAACCATTAACCATTTTTTAAAAAAATGTTTGCTTCTTCTTTCTTATGGTCATTTCATCGCAAAACCTTATAGATCTTGGATTGTGATTTGAACACATACCCTTCAACCTTTGGCATTCTATTTATCAAATACTTCATTTTAAAAAATACAAAAACATAAACTTTGAAAATTCATATTTTATTGAGATTTTGTTCAAATGAAATGATTCGAGTTTACTTTTTAAAAAATTCAATAATGTACATAATTACAATTATTTCCTTTTGAAAGTTTAAAATCATTTGAACAAAAAAAAAGTTGAATATCATTATTCAATAACATTTCAATGGCCATTCTTTTGAGAAAAAAAGTTTAATAAATGGATTTTTTTTGTTGATATAATAATACTACCTATGTTAAGTTAATTTCAATTATTATATGACTAATTTTCATTAATTTAAATTATTTCACCCTACATTATTTACAACTATTTATGGCTATTTTCAATTACTTTTGGTTATTTTTGGCTATTTCACCCTAGGCTACTTTTGGTTATTCTAAGTTATTTTTGGCTATTTTAACTTATTTCACCTTAGGCTATTTTTAACTATTGTAAATTTTTTTGGCTATTGTAAATTATTTTAATTTAAACTACTTGCAACTATTATAAGTTAGTTTTGACTATTTCACCTTAAATTATTTTTGTCTATTAAAAATTATTTCACCTTATATTATTTTTGGCAATCCTAAGTAATTCTAATATATGGTTATCGGTTGTTCTTTTATTAGTGCTATTGGTGGTTATTGTATTGGTGTCTATTTGTGGTTATTGTATTGGTGTCTATTTATGGTTATTGTATTAGTGGTTATTGTATTGGTGGCTATTGGTGGTTATTGGTGGCTATTTTATTAATGGCTATTGGTGACTAATCTATTAATAGTTATTGGTGGGTATTCTATTAATGACTATTGGTGACTATTCTATTAATAGCTATTGGTGGGTGTGTTCTATTAATGGCTATTGGTGGGTATTCTATTAATGGCTATTGGTGGTTATTTTATTAATGGCTATTGGTGGGTATTCTATTAATGGCTATTGGTGGGTATTCTATTAATGACTATTGCTGGTTATTTTATTAATGGCTATTGCTGGTTATTTTATTAATGGCTATTGTTGGTTATTTTATTAATGGCTATTGTTGGTTATTTTATTAATGGATATTGTTGGTTATTTTATTAATGGTTATTGTTGGTTATTTTATTAATGGTTACTGCTGGTTATTTTATTAATGGTTATTGCTGGTTATTTTATTAATGGCTATTGCTGGTTATTTTATTAATGACTATTGCTAGTTATTTTATTAATGGTTATTGCTGGTTATTTTATTAATGGCTATTGCTGGTTATTTTATTAATGGTTATTTTAGGCATTCGTGCTTCCCTAGTGTCAAAAGCGACATATAGGGTAGCCAATGCAACAATTAAGAAGGTTGTAGCTCATGATGTCAATGCTTACTTGAAACAATAGGCTAATACGGCTTTTCACTTGCGCGAATAGGGACGCATAGGGGACTGGGCTCGCTAAGCTAAACACATGGCAACAGGGGGCATTTCTGCCAAATGTGAGGCCCCAAAAGCTTTGCTGGACCGAGAGGGTCTCCTCATCCGCAACCTTGAAGCACTTTTACAACACTTCTCTGAACACTTTGCAGATGTTGTAAGGGGCGGCATAGATTTGCCTAAGGAAACTCGTGTGCAGTTAGATGCCAAAGTATGTGAGATTGAGGCTTCAGTAAATACCTAAGGGGATGTTGCAGAAAAGCCGACTTTGTCAGAAGTTACTGATTGTGTGAAAAAACTTCGCAATACTGTTGCACACGGTGAAGATGGCATCACTTCACCTTTGCTCAAAGAGTGTTCTACTACAGCCTGATGGTTGCACCGGGTGATTCTAGCAGTTTGGAGGTCAAGGTAGGCCCCGGTAGCTTGGAAACGTGCACTTGTAGTGCCATTATATAAGGGAAAGGGTTTGCAACAATGCTCCGATAACTATCGCGGGATTAACCTCCTTAGCATTCCCGACAAGGTATATGCCATGGTATTGATGCACAGGTTAGCAGGGTGATTGAGCCTAAACTGTTCGAAGCATAATGCAACTTTCGTTTCAGCCAGGGTACCACAAATGCCATGTTTGTGTTGCGTCAGCTAGCTAGCATGGCTGAATTTACTGACAACACTTAGTTGCATATGGCTTTCATTGACCTAACAAAGGCTTATGATTGGGTTAATAGGGATGCGTTATGGCAGATTTTGCGCATCTTCAGGGTTCCTTCTAGAATCGTACATTTGTTAGAGGATTTGCACGTTGGAACACTTGCAGCGATTAGGCTTGGGGGCTAGGTGGGCAAAGAATTCATTGTCAATAGCAATGTGCGCCAAGGTTGTGTGGTGGCGCCTTTACTGTTCAATGTTCTCTTGGACTTTGTGGTTAGGCAGGCCCTTGCTGACATGCCTGAGACGTAAGAATCTCAATGGGCTACCATGGTGATGGCAGAATGTTGTTTGAATGGAGGGCAAATTGGGACCTAATGTTGCATGATATTTTTTTACTGTTATATGCAAATGACATGGTGTTGTTTTCCATGAAGCTGGAGAACCTAGTGCTGATGTTGAAGGCCATGGACAACGTTGGAGAGTGTTTTACTATGTGCATTAATGCATCCAAAACAAAGATAATGTCTGTGGGTAAGGGCACGTCCCAATTTCCGGTGGATGTCATCATCAACGGCAGTCCAATTGAGCTGGTTGATTAGTTTAAATACATGGGAAGGGTTTTATCATTCGACACTAAACTAGATGCAAAAGTGGTGGCACGCTAAGGACGAAGGTTGGGACCTTTGCCCAGTTTGAGCGCGTTTGGGGCAACAAGCACTTGAAGTTGAACACAAAAGTGCAAATGTTTGACCCGTTTGTTGTGCCTCACTTCCTGTATGGGAATGAAACTTGGAACCTGACGCAAACACAACAAAAATGATTAGAAATGACACATAGCAGTTGCTTCAGAAGGATTTTGGGTGTGAAGGTCACAGATCGACACCGCCTTTCTCACATATGGGAGGTTTGTAAAGCCAAGCCATTGACCTTGATGCTTAGGCAGCACATGTTGAGATGGTTAGGTCATGTTGCTAGGTTACCGTAGGATAGGTACCTTCACATTGCGCTACTAACGCACTTGCAAGGTGCCCACTACCCTCGCGGCCGTCCTCAGCACAATTTTGCAACCACTTTGAAAAGGGACTTTTTGGCAGCTGGCATA
>Ga0209208_10006109_pt1 | contig 16624 bp, 12 predicted proteins | sample S1TSphfallax_3_FD_187694 | JGI IMG/M metagenome (GOLD analysis project Ga0209208, IMG submission 187694) | Host-associated microbial communities from peat moss isolated from Minnesota, USA - S1T2_Fd - Sphagnum fallax MG (SPAdes) (version 2) | ecosystem: Host-associated > Plants > Peat moss >...
ATTCTACTACAGTCAATCTTTTTTTGGCTGTTGACATTTGACCATTTTTTTGCAACACCATTTTTTTGGTGTTGCAAAAAAATTTCCCAACCCTGACCTCCATAGTACCCTCCCACCTAGCTACCCTACTGACCTACATTTTAGCCCTGCCTACGAGCTAATAACTTATAGTAAACCCCCTTTATAAACACACCCTTCGTGATCACTTGGTTTGTGACACTACTGAATTGTGATTTAAACATGTGTAATCATATTCCATATAAGCCCTTACAAGATTGTGACTATAAGCCCCCCAAAAAAAAAACCTTACAAAAATAGCTCTTTTATGCTAAAATAAAGGTGCCAATTGTTTAAATTTTTCACACGGGTTATTTTAAACTTTACTATGCATTATTAGACTTGAAGAAGGTTGTGATTTTTGTCAATTTTAATGTTATGATTTACATTGAATTTGAGCTCCTTAACTATTAGCTTGTGTATCTTGTCAATTTTTTTAAAAAATTAAGATTTGTTGCGTTTTTTTTTGGAAAGTTTGCACATCTTTTGCTTGTTTCCATGGGAAAGTTGCTTTTCCTTTTTTCTTCAACTAAATTCATTGTTGTTAGTTTACATAACAATGTCAAAGGGAACTACAATTTACATTGTCTTATATTCCCTCATTATGGTCACATTTTACAAACAAAGCTTTGTAAATATTTTGTGCTACTAATGAATGTGGTAGTGACTTTAAAAAATGCGTTTCTTATCAAATGGATGGTTACTAAAAAATGTGTGACACAAACAAGAATGTGACTAAAATGGGCATGATTATAAAAAAGGTTTATTATGATCCCTTACCTACTTTTTATCTTTTGGCAAAACATATATTTGTTTCAAGCTAAACTCTTATTTCCTCTTAGTTAAACTTTTATCTCTTGGTAAAAATCCTATCTCTTCTTGGCTAAACTTTTATCTTTTGACAAAACATATATTTATTTTGGGTTAAATTCTTATTTCTTCTTGGGTAAACTTTTTTTTTTGGCAAAACTCCTATCTTCTCTTGGTTAAACTTTTATCTTTTGGCAAGACTCTTATTTCTTGGCTAAATTTCTATCTATTGGCAAAACTCTTATATCTTCTTGGTTAAATTTCTATCTTTTGGCAAAACTTTTATCTCTCGGCAAAACCTATGTTTCTTCTTGGCTAACCTATATTTCTTATTGGCTAAATTTACATTTCTTTTTGGCTAAAATTTTATCTCTTGGCAAAACCTATATCTTTTATTGGCTAAACTTCTATCTTTTGGTAAAACTTTTATCTCTTATTGGCTAAACTTCTATCTCTTAGCAAAACCTTTTTGTTTTTGGGCTAGACTTTTATTTCTTCTTGGCTATTTGAACACAATTAAAATGCAAAGAGGTACGAGCTCATGTATTGTAGATGGATAAGTATCTTGAATATTATGCTTAATCAACCTAATTCATGTTATTCCATAGGTGGTGTCTCAATGTGATCAAGAAATTTGCAATGTCAATATGCATGATAATCAATGCGTATAATTAGGTATAAAGCCTAATGTTAATGACAACATGTCAAACTCGTGGATTTGGTGGATGCAAAAGTTGATAGCACCATGTTAAAATACAAATGTGGTGACCAAGTAGCAAAGGTGCTCTTGCAATGGTTGTACAAGCAAGGTTTTAAACCTAATATGTTTCCACCAACACAATCAAGGTCAAGAAAACATAGTTGGGAAGTGGATGTTTTCTATTCGCCTCCAAGATGCGCAAAATTTGCTAAATAGTTGTATTGAACAAAGAGCTATGGGGAATCAGCCAACAACCACCCTACGTGGATTGTTCCGCTATGGTGTTTAGTTCATCATACAATTAGCTTTGCAAACACCATGGACTAAAAGCAAGTTTCCTCATTCCTACTAAGAAATTCAAGAGATCCTTTGGTAATCACCTAAACTCCTTGCAAGTATATATGTTTTTGATGCATTGCATTCATAGGTACAAGGTGATATTAACATAAATATGGACCAACCTTATGAAAGAGAAGTAAACCATTATTGGATGTGTAAGCTAGCTTGGACAAGTACTTAAATGAAACTTTTCACATGCCACTTCTATCATTATATACTAATTTTTGATGGTTTGAAAATCTAGGTAAGTGCAAACCCAAGTAGTAGATTTGATCTTGGTTTTTGTGTTCTTGACAATATTAAAATGTTCAAATTTTCACCATGTTGAATTTGACCATTGCCAACATCCCTTGTTAGTTATGTTGGGTCTATTTGGTATTATACTAATGTAGTGGATTATGGTTCATGCAAGAAAAAATGATTAAACGGTGATTATTAAAAAATGATTTGGGAAATTAAGCAAGTGCATATGAAAATTGTGTCCTCTACCCATGCAAAATTTGCCTTAGTGCCCACCCTTTGAAATGTTCCGCAATTGTGAAACATTTGTGGGATTTTGGCCAACATCCATGTTGCAACCATAGCCTTGGGCTCGCAACCAAGGCAAGGGGTTGTAAGGTTGCTGGCCAAGAGGGAAGCCCGGGAGTCATGCCACATGCTCCTGGGAGTGCAAGAAAGTGTGAAGGGATAAACCCTCACACTCCCAAGGGAACTCCCACTTTGGGAGTTGGAGTCCCAATGGACTCCCGAATGTTCAGAGAGAGATTGCAGGGGTCAAAACCCAATGTATTGAGGAGTTACTTATATCATTGGAAATCTATTAAAATTTATATGTCTAAAATGGGCTCGCATCACCCATTTGGACATCTCAAACACAAGTTTTGGCCAAAAGAAGGGCCGGGAGTCGAATTGGTAGTTTGACTTCTGACCATTAAAAGTCGAAAATCGACCCGATTTCCATACGTTCAGGTGGAGTGCAACATAACGTTAGAAAGCTCTTGATGAGGGCTACAATTTTTCTTTAGACCTCATCTCAATCCAAGGTCTACACACAAAATCATGGGCCTCCAAAGTTGCAAGGGACCTAGTTGTGGGAATTTCGAAACTCCCACTTGGGAATCCTAGGACAAAATGCCACTTGGATGTGGGCCTCGTGGAGAGGCACAAAATATAATATAAGGGGGGAAGGTGGTGGCTTCTTCCAAGTCCGGGTTGTGGTGAGACTTGTGAGTTCGAGTTGCTCATGACTCCTCCTAGCACCAAAAGTGCTCCAAATATGCACTAACCACCTTGTGTTGGTTTTGTGCAGGTTTGTGTGAATAGTTGAAGATTGTCATTCTTCCTAGTCCCATCCCGAAGCTCCAGCATGCCCCTTTACCCCTCCAAAGTGTTGCAAGCCAGAGAGCATGCCCTGATTCCTTGCTCTTCCATTGTTTCCCATTTAAACTCACATTTGAGTCCATTAAAAAGTTTGGGAGCGTGTCAACCCACATAATAGGGGTTAGAAAAAGGTATGTCCATGTTTCCCTGCAAATGTAATTTCCTTGAATATGCAACCCATATGTGTTTTCCATTCCACTACATAGTTAGTTTCTAATACTCCATCTTAAACTAAATGAATTACCAAGTGACGTAGGATGCAATTTTCTATTACAATAGTTTTCAAAAATAGATTATGTACATATATCCATGTCATACAATTAACACATTAATTCAAGAATCCAAAAGTGTCATGTGTTAGTTTTATGTCACATCAACTATTAAACATTGTATAGTTAACTATCATGTGCAACAACTTGGGCAATGTATATATTGTAACACATATTGCATTATAAGGTGATCCATATGATTCATCAGATGATCAATGGATGGCTTGCCTCAATCAATCACCATTCATGCCCATAGAAAATACATCTATTTAATCGCACATGGACCTAGAGGTGGACATGATAGGTTTGGTGAAGGATGTATTTGTTATTACTAACCAAATAACTAAACAAGTTGTTGCCCACAACATTCCCATGACTCAAGAAAATTTGATGGGGGTAGATGGTGGCACGAGGAATGGGGTACGCTATGGTCACATTTTTAATTTTATGTAAACATTTAATGAAGACCAAGAAGTTCAAGTAATAAGGAAACAACATGACCATGCCATAGAAATGGAGGGCCTTTAAAACAATGAACCCAAACAAAAATAACTAATTGATGGTCAATGGGGCATTGGTCACGTGGAAGCAGATTAGGTGCAAGTGAATGAAGATCTACACCATGATAATGCAAATGACATGGTGGGTGTAGATTGGAGGAAAATGGATGTTGCAGAATACAATGAAGAAAACATTGCCAACATGGGAAAGGGACATATATGAAGGGGTGAAAGCATGGTAAAGTAGACAAAAAAAATAGTTATTTCCAAAGCAGTCAAAAAATGGTTTAGTTTTTTACAAAAGTAGAAGAAAGTAGATTGGAAATAATTTAAAATAAAAGCATGGTGCCTTTCTTTGAGTTTATTGACGCGATCCTAAGTCCCTTGTTGAACCCACTTGAGGGTTCAACTATGTGTAGTTGCGGAAAGTTGGGACTTGGAGGGCGCTCCCAACTTCCAGCATTATAGAGGGGTAGAGGGGCATGCTAGAAGTCTCGGGATTAAACTAGGAAGAGGGACTACAAGATCAAGCTTGAATTTGCATCCAAAACAAACCACAAAGTGGTTAGTTCACATTCGGGAACACCTTTGGGTGTTGGGATAAACCACGGACACTTTGACACACAAGACTCACCACCGCCCGGACTCGGGGGAAGCCACCACCTTCCCCCATATAGTATTCTCTATAGCTCCCCACGGGAGTGGCATCCGAATGGCACATTTTCCCAGGACTCCCAAGTTGGAGTTCCGAAATTGTCTCGAAACTATCCCGGTTGGAGTCCCGGGACTTTGGGAGCTCATAACTCCCGACTGCAGAGTTGGATCGCAACGAGGTCTAAACCAAAGTTGTAGCTCTCTTTGAGAGCTTTTCAACACCATGTCGCACTCCCGATTCAGATGTCGGGAAGAGGTCGATTTCCGACTTTTAGTGGTCGGGAGTCAAATTGTCAATTTGACTCCCGACCCTTCTTTTGCCCATAACTTGGGTTGCAGATGTCCAAATGACCAATGCGAGGGCATTTTAGACATCTACACTTCAAGACCTTTCCAATGAGACTAAGAACACCCCAATGCGAGGTGTTTTGGCCTCTGCTGTTGAACCCTAAACATTCGGGAGTCTTGGAGGACTCCAAATCCCCAACTTTGGGAGTGGGAGTTTCATCCTCCCACTTCACCCAAAGTGGGGTTGCGACATTTATAATGAACTGATTACAAAATTTGAGAAACTTTGTTACAATATAAATAAATAACAAGTATGTTTGAAAATGATTAGTTAAATTGAATTTCAAACCTACTTTTCTAATAGAAGTTTGATGTATTCTACTATAATATTTTAAATGTTGAGAAATTATAAATCCATTTTAGAACTGCATCATGTTGAAAATGGAGAATATCTAATAATTCATCTACTTTCACCTACTTGTACAAGTTTGGACAAACAAAAAAAGTAGTAAAAAAATTAGTTATTTTCTTAAAAAATTACTCAATGTATATTAGATATGTGATTAGTCAATATCACTATGAATTAAAAAGTATCTTCATGTCGATCACCAAATGTTAAAACATTTATACTTTCAATACATTAAAACTTGTTTATGGCTATTTTTTTCTTTTTTTTGTGATAAGATTCAAAAATTGTTTATTTTACCATGCTCTCACCCAATCAAGAATCACAACAACACATTATGGGTTTTTTGACTAGTCAAAAAAACAATTATTGTCCTTTTAGACTATAATTGTAACTACTTAGTCACAAAAATCACTATGTAGTTGCAAAGGCCATTGAGATTTCACGTGATGTCATGGTTTTGCAACTATAGTTAGTATGACAACTAGTGATTTTTTTTGGATAGATATATTATTATCCTTGAAATTGTAATAATATTATTTTAATTAATTAAAACTAGTTAATTAAACATACCATGATTTTTGTGATTAAAATAACAACTTCTAGTCTCACAACATGATGATGTGGCATTCCACGTGCCAAAACATGTATTTTATGGCTTGTTATATTTTACTACAATGGTAGAAATGATTAAAATGGCATAAACAACTTTTTAAATGATTATAAAAATGACTATCATTGAGTACACCCTAATAAACCCATTTTCCTCCAATATTGTAAACCCTAAACTCTAAACCAATTGTAAAGACATGTTTTAGCATTGCTATGTGGTAATAAAATACTTAACTATTAGTCAACATGATGATTCATACACTACTTTGGATAAAATGAAGCATTTATTGGTCAATCATTATGTTAGAAATAATGTCCAATCCTTCAATGTAGTTTAATGCATCAAGATGCAAGTCCAAAAACTTTATTTTCACTACAACATATTTTGTCTTTTGAACCAAACACAAAAATGATTATTATTTTTTCAACTACATTTATAACTACTCAATCAACCTTTTACAGTGATCCCCATGGCCATACCAAGGTTGAGTTTTCATAAAAGGATTTATGCGCTTTGGAGGTTTATTGTGATGGACAACATTATGGTATCCGAAGATTGATGACAATGGAAAATATTGTGCATCATGGAATTTCTTGGTTATATATTGGCAAGGCAACTTGGACGTGGAGGTTAGGATTTGACACATTTTTTCCAATCTTAATTAGGTAACATTTACATGTTTGATGAAGTTCTTAAAAGTTACCACTTTACACAATTTACAAAATCCAAGGATTGAATGACAATGAGGGTTATTTTACAACATGGAATTTCCTAGTTTTATCTTGGAAAGGGTATATGGACATTTAGGTTAGGAGTTGACACATTTTTCTCCAATCCTTATACATCATTCACATGTTTGATCAAATGTTTAACAAGTTAAACTTTGAACAATTTGGAGTTGGAGTTTGGGGTACCTAAATAAGGTTGTTTATTGATGAGTTTATTTCCATTAAACATTTTGAGCTTAAATTTGAATACATAATGGGATTCAAAACCATAGTTTAAATACTAGAGAACACACAAATGATTAAAACCCTATTGTTTGTCAGAATCAAACCCTGAAATGGTTAATCTAATTGAACCACGTGTCAACATCATAAAAAATTAATCAAATGACCTAGCAATTTTCAAATGCAAATTTTTAATGAAATTTATGCCACGTGTCATCATTACATTGGCACATGGGCTAGCTTCCAACAAATAATTCAAAAAAAAAGCACATGATCTCAAACCATGTGTGACAATTGTGACCATTTCAAACAAACAGTTCAAATATATTCAAATTTTGAAAAAAAAAATCAAATTATCACAAACTATGCATGTGTCACAATCATGACCATTCAAAATGGACAATGTATTATTATTGTTTTTTGAAAAAATCAGTTTATAAGATATTCCAAAATTGTGCCACATGTCACAATAAAAAAAATGTTGAAATTAATGACTCAAATCATAACACATTCAGAAGAAAATAAATATGTGAAATCCCTAAAAATCTACCATGTTTCCACATTAAATTTGATGAATTAAAAACCACATGGACCATGTTTGGCCACCAAATCTTGAAGAGGATGATGAAAGGACATAACATCATGTGGCCCAATTTCGATCACCAAATTTGAACGAACCAAAATTTTCCAAATTAAAAAAAATATTCAATAATTGAAATATTCATGTGCGTGCCATGTGGATAGATTGTGATGAATTACATTTGACAACCCAAATTTTTACAATCTATAATAAAACCATATTTGAAATAATTTCCGGTATTTCCATGTGGCAACATGTTATTAATTGCATCTACTCACCAAATAATTTGCATTGCAAATCGCAAACGACTATACGTATACTAGAAGTCAAAGGATGGAATCATACTTGATTGACGTTTTCTTTACATCCATAATCCAATGTCACATGCGACTACTATCATAAACAACTTGTCCAATATGACTAAAAGTTTTTTAATCATATTTGTCGCTTGCAACTAAAACATAGTCGTAGACACCAGTTGAAAAAGGGCCATTTTCCACTAGTGTTGCCTATTTTATTACATGGCCTTGATATCTACCATAGACTCTTTTAAGGATTCCATTTTTGCCATCCCATCCATCAAGGAATCGACCTTTGCTTCAATGGTTGTTTTCCATTCCACATTTTGTGGAGGTTTTGGCTCCATTTTCACCTTTTTAATCATAGGTTTCTATTTTGTGCTTTGTTGTTCACCACAACCAATCACACACCCATGTTAATTCATTCCATAATATCCCAACTATACATTAAAATTACATTCAAGTCTACCTCATTCCACTCAATCCTTCCACTAGATCCCTGTCCATTTGATTTATACTCATTTCCTCATCATTCCACTATACTTACACCCACATTCACTTGATTCCACTCAAGTCCTTTCACTCTCATTTCACTAAGGTTACACCTCATTTTGTTCAAGTTCATCCACTTTCAATGGACATTAGACTTACACTCACCCAAACCTCATTACATTCAAGTTCATCCACTCTCAATGGACATTAGACTTACACTCACCCAAACCTCATTACACTCAAGTTCGTCCACTTTCAATGGACATTAGACTTATATTCACCCATACCTCATTACATTCAAGTTCATCCACTTTCACTGTACATTAGAGTTACACTCACATTCACCTAATCCATTCAAGTTCATCCACTTTCATTGTACATTAGAATCACACTCACATTCACTAAATTCCACTCAAGTCCTTTCACTCTCACTTCATCTCATTCCAATCACGACTTTCATTCTTTCCTCACTAGTACACTTCAATTTTACCCATTTGATTTTAATCTAATTGTTTTCCATTTCAACTCCACTTTAACTACACCTATCTCAAATTCATTCCATTTTAATATAGGTGGGTTCCATTACATCCCCATTCCATTGGATTTGTAAATTGATTCCACCTAAATTGGGACACTTGCCTATTTTAGGTGCTTTGTTGAAGCCCATGCCTTGGCTGTCTCTTGTGGATTTGTGTGGCTATCAAAGGCTCCTCTCACCGAAGCCTAAATCACATGTTATAATGCATGTGTACATTTCCATTATTAACATAATGGTGGAAACAAATGGTTAATGGGGTATATATTATGTCTATGGGTTTACATGCAACCTTATCTATGTCAAGCATTGAATTCCATGAACAATCCCACAAATTCTACAATCTAGGTATAACATTATTGTACCTTTAAAGACATGCTATGAGCAAAGGACATTTACCCCATTTTCCAAGGATTGCTCACGATCACACAAACCCTTCACATCCACTCGCTCTCATGTTCAACAAGTGGAACTTTCCAATATTTCACCAATGAGTTTCATGCATGGATGGGGCAACCCTTTGGTCTAGCTACATCCCCTCCTACCTTCCAAAGTCGCCTCCATTTATGCCTTGTAAAACTAAGGTGTTATTGCAAGTATTTTTCCACAATGCTAGGCTTCAATGGTGGGTCAATTATAAAAAGTTTGGCAAGGTTAGCATGAATAACCTCCCATTGTTTCATTGTGTGGTGTTTGAAATTATGGATAGTCACATTCAAATGTGAGTATGTCACTTCTTGCACCTTTTGTTGCCAATATGTCTTGCCATTAACAATCTCCCCAATTTCATTTGTAGGGATTTTCACAAGTGCGGGTTGCCTAGAGGCCACAACCTACTTCAGCTCCTTCTACAACTTTCCATGTAATTTCTTTAATTTTTTTCTCCATGGTTGAGTGGACATTGAACCTTCCTATGGGAACTCTATGTGTGAACTAGAGTATTGCGAAACATAAACCACTTATGGTTGGTCCAATGTAAGGTTGCCATTTGGCCCTAAGATAATTGGATGAATGAACTAGACCAATTTCCTTGGACATACCATGCACCCTTGGGTGGTGGCACCTAGAAACATGACATGTAACATAAATCACACAAATTATTAAACGTCATGGGTTCAACACAGTCTAAACCTAAAACACAAAAGCACAATGTCTCTAATAACATTAATCAACTACATATTATAAATTGTAATGTAATTATATTGATTTAAACATTCCAACAATGGTGGATCTTTAACTTGAATATATTTCAATTAATGGCTTGGTGGGTAGAAGTATCAAATGTAGGACATCCACATGCTTGGATTAATGATGAACTTAACAATGGAATGTAATGGTTTAGGACACAAACCACACCTTGGCTCATTATTGGAGCTATTGAATTTGATGCGATCACAACCTAAAATGCCTACATCCACAACACTTCACAAATCAAGATCCCATACGACATTCAACTTCACTCATAAACCATCGTGCCATCACCTTCCTCATGGATGGCAATGATTTGTTGCATGGGGTACTAATTTTGTTAGTTCCCACATGGCTCAAGTAATAAGTACAACATTATATGATAGCAAATGTAATAGTCTTTTAAGTTTCAACAACAATTGGTGTTAGTTAACATGAGACCCACTCATGATGCCATGCCCATACTCCTAATGAAAACAAATACATGTAACAATCATACATAAAAAATAACAAAGATAGTTAGTTCATGAGCACATTTTCCAAAGCTCATCATCAAGTACATTGCAAGCTAGTGGTAAATGTAACACTTGCCAAACCTCCATCTACACAACATGATTAACTTTTACTATGAGAGTTAAAGTTGTGATTTAGGAAATCTTCTTTCATAATGACACACATTATTTGCATTGATCCACAATTCAAAACATTATTGAATCCTAGGGGAAAAAAAACCACAAAAATTTGTGGACACAACTTTGTGACATGAATTTTCCAAGATTTCAAAGGATTTTCAACAAGGGATTCAAATCTTATTAATGGATTATGACAATGCCATATTGATAACATGAGCTGCTACAATCTATAACTAGTTTTGTGATAATATTTGCCTACAAAAAAAACATTCAACATTAAAACTAGTTGAGGAACTAGTTCATGTAGGAGATCAAATAGTCTTAACGATCTTTAGCTAGATCTGCAACAACTCACCAACATATAGTACTAATGCAAATGACCAAAATGCTTTAGAATAACAAAGCTAGCTAGTCACTATTAGTTGAGATTGATTCTCCACCAAATTACAAATGCAACTCATGCAAAGGGGTTCTATTATTGTTGCTAATGTTGGATTAGTTGCTTGAATAAGGAAATTTTCTAGAATTATAAAATTAGTTGTAGATGGCATACATCCAAGAATTCACATCAACTAAATGGGAGAAGAAATTGAGGAGTTGGAAAACACACCTAAAAACAAACACACCTTTTATTTATAGGTCTTAATAGGCTTTGGCTTTTTATTAATAGTTTCAATGTTTGTGGTTGTAGTTGAATGGGATGTCAAGGTTGAAGTTCTGAAAACACAAGTGGTGTAAAGGAAGAATACCCTACATGAATGGGAAAGGGAATTGATTGGAAAGTAGGAATAGTTGCATGAAGGGGAGCAAAGGTTGAATGAATGTGAGGAGCACATTATTAGCATAATCAATCACTAAAGAAAACTAAAAAGACTAAGAAGATTGGAAAGTTGTGCATGATGCCTTCTTGGAAAAGTACTAATTAACACAAAAAAATGAACTTGAAAAATCAATTATAAAATTTGAGAAGGTGTAGGAATCACTTTCCTTTGAGAAAAAAGAGATTGAGAATGTGAAGGTGGCTATTGAAAAATGAGGAGTCAAGATATATTAAGTGGAAGCAACCATTACAAATGGGAAACATGGTTATAGAAGTGGAGGACATGGAGCTCTTACCAAATTTAAGGTTGCATGAAGTGGGGAATTTGGAAAAGGTAGTGTGGGTTCAACACAAGAAGTAACAATCTAAACACTGGATGTTCATAAGATTGAATGAGGAGATTAGGAGGGAGAGATTGGAATCCGAGAGGGTCCAAAAGAAGCTTAAATGATCGTAACAATGAATAAAGAGGTTAGGAGGGGGAGATCTGGAATTTAAAAGGATTCAAAATGAGATCAAAATTGAGAAGGACCCACTTGAAGATGAACATGAATGTTTTAGAGAGGAGAGTAAACTAGACCAATGTCAAATTGAAGAGAATTGGGTGAAGGTTTGGAAAGACTAAAAGTTGGAGAAAGAAAAGATGGATGAGTGGAAAGAAAGCTAAAAATGAGATGGGCATAATTGTTGTGAACTTGAGTAGAAGGAGATGTTGAATAAGGAATTCCAACACAACATTGAGAATTTGGCAATGAAACTTCCCATTAAGAAGGAAACCTAAAGAAAGAAGTGCATCTACATGGAGAGATAGAAGTTGCAAACTAAAATTGAGGGTGAGAGAAAGAAGATTATGCAAGAAAGTGAGAAAGCTTGAATCTAAATTACAGAATAGAAACAAAAGATTGCTTAATAGCAGATAAAAGAAATGAAAGGTATAGGAGGTGGAAAGATAAGACATAACTAAGGTATACAAATGGAATAAATTCTTTGACATTATTATCATAAAAGACCATATTAACCAATTCCCGTTTGCAAAGAGGTGACGATTTTGGAATAGCAAGTCAACAATTGGAATGTGATGGTCCATGTTGAAACAATCAAACAAATTACACTATTTACTACCATGATTCCTTTGTCTGTGGAAGCAACTAGTTTTCAAAATATTTACCATGGGTTTCACAAAGTCTTTGTAATACATAGAAATGCTAATAACAACACAAGGGCCTATGTCCACATAAATTGTTTTTAGCTATCATTATTGCTTTAAAACTTTTAAAATTGTGCAAAGATGTGTAAGATAGGTATAAAATGTGTTTTAAAGGACGTTGCATTAAGATCACAAGCAAATTTGAAAAACATACATACTCCACTCTCCATTGTTGTATCTTATCTTTCAAAAAAAATCTTTAAAGACTATTTGGGTGTAACAACTATAAGGGGTTGATGAATTTACTTGTTTGCTTATTGTAGTTGATTATTTCAACTTGGGTGTTGCCATCATGTTGGCTATAACTTTGGTCTTATTTGTTCGTGTTGGTGGAGGTGTGTTCTCTGATGATGACGGATCAGCAGTAGACGCACAATATTTAGTCTTGCTCCCATCACCAAATAATGATCTAACAACACCATATTCATTTTTTTCTTCTCCCTCCTCCTTTTCAACCTCCTCCTCGACGTTCAATGGGTTGGAGTGTTCATCACTTTGTGCTTCTACAATTGACATTATTGTGGGGCTTTGTTTGTCCCTATTGCAAGAAAACATCAAGAAGTAGAAAAGTGTAAGGTGGTATGACATTTAAAAAAAACGGCACACATTTATGAAAATGCAACTTTGAAGGGGGGGAGGGGGGAGAAAGAGTATCAAATGAATGGCCTAGACTTGAAGAGGGAACTAGGGAACAAAACCAATGAGTTTTATTTATTACACTTGTAGAAACTCCTTCTCCTTTAGCGACCACACATCAAGTTTGACACTGATCGAAACTTTCGTATGCTAGAATTTGAAACCTACAAGAGTCAAAAGAAAGCACAGGAGTTGGGATAACATAATGCACAAAGTTTGAACTCTACATGAGTTGAAAGAAAGCACAAGAGTTGGGATAAAATAATGCATAAAGTTTGAATTCTAGAGGAGTTGAGAGAAAAGAAAGGGTTAGTGGGTCTTTGTTTACAAATCTAGCTGCATATAATTAGGGTTTAGGGATGTATGAGTATCGAGAGTCATTTACTTAAAGACCATGGGCAAAATGACGTCTCCTCTTCTTCTTACACAAAGTGACATTGGTCTATACCATTTTTGTGCCCCATCTAGAATACATTAATAATTAAAATTTAATGGAATTAATGGATGTGGGTCTTGCATTGGTTTTTGCCTAAGGGTGTTTCTCATACATTTTATTTTCTATGCAAGAAATTGAAAAGAGGGTGTGAAACAAAAGGAGAGGGAGCCATGAAGGGGTGCACACTTTCACAAATTTGTAGATTTGTAGTGGTGAAACGTGAAGTTCTCAAGTTTTTATCTTCAACTTTTGATTTCACATGTCTCTAATTTTTGAATCAAATAACACACATGAATTTGAATTTCTTAATGTTGGGAACCAAACAATATTACAAGGTTGTGGGGTTGTTGATATAGGTCAACATACTTGTGGGAAGCAAGGCGGTGTAGTCAATGTTGGCCACCAAACCTTTCTGCATGATTTTAGCACTTTTGATTTTGGACACTAGTAAAAACTACATGGATGTAGAGCTATTGATATCGATTCCTATACTTGTTGGAAACAATTTTGTGTAATTGATGTTGGGCACTAAACCACATTGCAAGATTGGGTCAATGTTATGCTCTATTGTAATATTCATAATGTTAAGTTTTTTTTTTGGGTTTTGTTTAACAAGTCCTTATATATATGAATTTTTGCTTCTTCCCATTAGATGATGCAATGGGTTTCCAAGATGCCATTTCTTGCAATAGTGGGTTAAAAAAATCACATTAAATTAACTTTGTAGGCGCCACATCTAAAGATCCTGATAGTATACGAATGTCAAGATCAAAATGAGTCTTCTATATGCAGTTGGACTGATTGTTGGTCTTGATGCTTTTGATTATACTAGTTGGCATGATAGTGTTGAAGCATGTTTTGAATTTATGGCACATTTTACTGTTAGTGCAGGTAGTGAAGACCCAAGGTGCATCCTTCCATGATGTTTGAAAGATTTCATCATGTTGCATTGTGGCCCTTGTGATGGCAAATAATGGACTTAGCCTAAAAGTCATGAACCTTTCCTTGCATCATATATTAGTTAAAGATCTAGGTGTTTGAATTTTAAATTGGAATTGGGTTTCCTTCAATGTCTGATTAATTCATTATTTTTTATTACCACATGGAAATGTGGTGTTGCATCCTTGTAGGTGTGGCACCAATCAGACATGTAGTTTTTTGCAAGGTGTTGGGTCCAATGGTCTTCTTGGACTAGGTGTGTTAGAGATTTCAATGGCAAACACCATGGCCAGACAATGAGATACACAAAAAAAAATTTCCATGTGCTTTGACTTATATTTTTCAAGGAGGATCATCTTTGGTGACAAGGGCCCTCCGGAACAACCAAGGTTTCCACTTGTTAGCATGTCTATGTCTTATTCAGTGGTTTGAAGATGTTTATGACAAATTGATTTATTTCTTTTCTTGCATAAATGGTGTTTTTTATATTCCCCCACTTACCTATAGCCATTGTCAGGAATTGATGAAGTTGGTTAGGAAACATGGTAGCTAATCATTGTTATGTGTGTTGAAAGTGTTGGTATATACTTTATGAGTGGCACCCACAAGGTTATCATGACACTTAGGGCTATGATGCGCTCCCAAGTCCCAAGTTGGCCCAAGATGGGCCTTAGTTTCTAAAATAGCGGAATTGTGGGGACTTGAAGGCACGCTCCCAGCTCTCAACACTAAAAGGGGTAGAGGGGCGTGCTGAAACTCTGGGATGGGACTAGGAAGAGGGACAAGCTTTAGTTACTTACTTGAACCTACATCAAGCTAACCAACGAGTTGGTTAGTTCGCATTCTGGAGCACCCTTGGTGCTAGGACAAGCCTCGGGCAACTTTGGATTCACAAGACTCACCACGGCCCAAACTTGGTGATGCACCCCCAACTCCTTAAGGGACTCAAATGTGAGTCCAAATAAAAGACAGTAGAAGAAGGAAGAGTCAGGACGCACTCCCTAGCTCACAACACTTTGAGGGGTAGAGGGGCGTGTTGGAGCTCCGGGATGGGATTAGGAAGAATTGACAAGCTTATTCACTCACACAAGCCTGCACACAACTCACACAAAGTGGTTAGTGCATAGTTGGAGCACCTTTGGTGCTAGGAGGAGCCACGAGCAACAAGGACACACAAGACTCACCACGACCCGGACTTGGGGGAAGCCACCACCTTCCCCCTTATAATATACTCTGCACCTCTCCATGGGGCCCACATCCAAATGGCTTTTCTCTCCCGGGACTCCTGCGGGACTCCCGCGTGGGAGTCCCGAAATCCCGCCAGCTGGGACTCCCAGGACTTTGGAACCCCATAACTTTGTGAGAAGACCTCGGATCGAAGTGTGGTCTAAAGCAAAGTTGTAGCTCTCGTCAAGAGCTTTCCAACGGTATGTGGCATGTTGTATAAAACCAAGTAAATCGGGTCGATTCTTGACTTTTTCTGGTCGGGAGTCAAACTGGCAATTCGACTCCCAGCCCCTTCTTTTGGCCATAACTAATGTTTCAGATGTCCAAATGAGCAATGCGAGCCCATTTTCGACATTTACATTTCAAGAGCTTTCCAATGATATAAAAAACGCCACAAGCCATTGAGTTTTGACCCTTCAAATCGGTCTTTGAAGTTTCGGGAGTCCACCGGGACTCCCTCTCCCAAAGTGGGAGTTGCCTTGGGAGTGTGATGGTCCACTCCCTCACATTCTCCTACACTCCCAGGAGTCCCTAATGTGACTCTTGGGCTTCCTCTTGGCTCGCACCCTTACAACCCCTTTTGCCTTGGTCGCGAGCCCAAAGCTAGGGTTGCGACACTTGGGGAAGCCACCACCTTCCCCCATATGTATTTCTCTACGTTACTCCA
>Ga0209208_10006110_pt1 | contig 16623 bp, 13 predicted proteins | sample S1TSphfallax_3_FD_187694 | JGI IMG/M metagenome (GOLD analysis project Ga0209208, IMG submission 187694) | Host-associated microbial communities from peat moss isolated from Minnesota, USA - S1T2_Fd - Sphagnum fallax MG (SPAdes) (version 2) | ecosystem: Host-associated > Plants > Peat moss >...
TCAAACTTTTCCATGACTTTCAAGGACTCCATTTGAAAAGAAGACATTTTGAACACAAATGCTACAACAAACGCTCTCAAACTTGAAAGTTGAAGTTTTTAACAACTAAAAAACTATCTTACAAACCCTAGCCGCCGCCTAACCCTAACCCTAACCGCCGCCAAACCCTAAATAGTCTCCACTTCTAAACCCTAACCTTACAACTACAAGGATGTGTATACTCATCCTTTTGATGAATGTTTAACACATTCATCAACATTGGGAGTTAGAAACAAATAGTATTTCTAACAGGGATTGGTGGATTGCTACCAAGGAGGTGGAGCGCGCCATCATTGCATTTTTGGAGGAGCCCCAAAATATTGAAGAAGCATTGACATGTGAATATTCCAAGGAGTGCGAGTGTGCGATGTGAGAAGAATATGATTCCCTCATGACCAACAACACATGGACTTTGGTACCACTTCTCGCCAATAGGAAACCCGTTTCTTGCAAATGGGTGTTCAAAATCAAACAAGGCGCAAATGGGGAGGTGGAACGCTACAAGGCGAAATTAGTGGCAAAAGGTTTTACCCAAACCTACGGGGTGGATTACAACGAAACTTTTGCATCGGTCGCAAAGTTTGCATCTATTCGTGGTTCTTGCATTGGCGACCTTGGAAGACATGGAGATCCATCAAATGGATGTGAAAATTGCATTTCTCAATGGCGAGCTTGAAAAGGAGATTTACATGGAACAACTTCAAGGGTTTGTGCATCAAGGAGGTGAACATCTTGTGTGTAAGCTTCACAAATCCTTGTTTGGTTTGAAACAATTTCCAAGGGCATGGAATCAAAAGTTAGATGCATTTCTCAAAAGCATTGAATTTATGAAGAGTGAGGCCGATCCTAGCGTGTACGTTGCACGAGTGGGAGATGTGAAATTTTTCATTGTGGTCTATGCAGATGACCTCATTTTGGTGTGCAACGATCAAACTAAACTTTTGCAAATCAAAGAGGAGTTGAATCAAAAGTTTGAAATGAAGGACCTTGGGGAGTTGCATTTCTTTTTGGGGATGGAGGTGGAAAGGAATTGTGATGAATGAATCCTACGTGTCAACCAAATCAAATACCTCAAGGAAATATTGAAGTGTTTTCAAATGGAGGAATGTAAGCCCATTGGAGTTCCATTGGATCCCAAAGTGAAGTTACAAAGGAATGCGAATGGAAATGATGAATCAAAGGGATTTCCATATCAACAAGCAATTGGGTCCTTGATGTATGCCATGTTGTGCACACGACTTGACTTGGCATACCCAATAAGTGTGTTGAATCAACACATGGCGAACCCTAACATGGAGCATTGGATGGCCATCAAACGAATCTTTTGATATTTGCAAGGTACGTTGCAAATGAAATTACAATTTGGTGCAACACCATCCAAGGAAGTGCTCGGATATTGTGATGCGGATTGTGGTGGTGATCTTGAAGATAGGAGGTCCACCACAAGGTTTGTTTTCATGATCAGAGGTGGAGCCATTTCTTGGAGTAGTAAACGACAACCTACAATAACATTGTCCACCACAGAGGCAGAATACATGGCGAACACGCAAGCCAGAAAAGAAGCCATATGGATAACAAAATTGATGATGGATTTAGGATACATGGAGGAGAAAAAAATGATGGTGATTTTGCAACAATCAAGGTGCGATATCATTGACCATGAATCCCACTCACCATGCACGAACAAAACACATTGATGTACATCATTTTGTTCGAGAACAAATTGAAAATGGAAAAGTTCGATTTGAATATTGTCCAACGGAACACATGGTGGCGGATGTCCTTATCGAGGCATTATTGAAAGAACGACATCATAACTTGATAAACATGTTCGGATTAAAAACTTCATAGAGTGGGAGTGTTAGAAATACTATTCGTTTCTAATTCCAATGTCGATGAATGTGTCAAACATTCATCAAAAGGATGAATAGTATTCACATCCTTGTAGTAATTAGGTTAGGGTTTAGAAGTGGAATACTTAGGGCTTGGTGGCGGCTAGGGTTAGGGTTTGGTGGCGGCTAGGGTTAGGTGACGGCTAGGGTTTGGTGGCGGCTAGGGTTAGGCGTTAGCTAGGGTTAGGGTTAGGTGGCAGCTAGTTTAGGGTTAGGTATCGTATATAATGGTGTGGTTTTTAGTAGTCTTTCATTCTTTCCTTTCATGGTTTTGAGTGCACATAGAACCTTCAAGCCTTGTTAGTTGTTGCAAGCCATAGTTTTATGATTCTAGCATTTGAAGCATACAACCTTTGTGATTTCTTGTTAGTTAATACAATTGTTCCATTTCATGAACCTTGAATGTTTCATTTCTTGCTTGTTTTCAAGTTGTTTCCAATACACATCACTAGGGTTAGCTAATATAGGTTGTAAAGTTCTATTTTCAATGAACTTGTATGGCTTCAACTTGTTAATGTTAAAAAGGACTAGGTTAGGATCAAACTTATCAATGGTGACAAGTAAAACAATATTATTTGGCAAACAATATTTTGTACGGCCCAAACCATCATCTCTAGAATTTAGGAATCTGTTTTAAAATAGCCCTTGGGTTTCCATAATACATAGTCTCCAAATTGAAACTTAGTTTCAATGAATCGGTTCTATGACCATAATGACATGAGCCAATAGTTAAAAGTAACTAGATCATGTGTATTCAATTTGTTCTCTTGTAATTTCTCTAACTCTAACAATCAGCTAATTAATAGAGATCAAAATATGACCAGACCTTTAGGAATCATCAAAAATTTGAAGATTCAAATACATGGCATACCATATGTTGCCACATTTATTGTTTTGCAAAACAATGTGGTAGATTCTAGGTATTCCATTGTTGGGAAAACCTTGGCTCAAAACTACAAAGGTTACACATGATTGGGGGAACAATGCGATTAATGTTCAAGGCAATGGAATAATCAAACCCAATATTAGTTAACAAGAAATTAAGAGCAAAAACCAGAAGGCCGCAAATACTTGTTTATTATGATTTGATCGAAGGTCTAACAAATGAGGAGGAAGATCTGATGAATGACATAGAACCAAAGTTGTTTTCAATTGGCACTATCACTATCTTACATGAAACAATTTCATTATTGATTGTCAAAGTTATAGATATTAGAATCAAAGGAAAATTTGAACTGGAATAAAGGATATTAGATCAAAGAGCAATAGAAGTAATGGCTTCAATAACAAAAACAACAAAATTTAATGTTAGACCAGAGACAACATTAGAAGATAAAGGTCTATCCAAAAGCTTATTATCATCATAGCCAAGCTAATATTGAAGTGGATGAGAGACCGTCCAAAATTTAGGTATAGAATCTTCAGATAGTAGGTTGGACCTTGATTGAATAACAACTTGTTAAGTTGAATCTTGGCATAGAGGCAAATCCGTAGTGCATCAAAGTTAATGCACAATTCACAAAGGAGACAATTGAGGAGCTTCAAACCTTGCTCATTGAGTTCAAAGACGTGTTTGCTTGGACTTATAAGGATCTAAAAGGCATACTTTCAAAGCTAGTTCAACACATAATTGAATTAAACACCTTAATCCCACCAACACATCAAGTAAGGTACAAATTGAACCCTAACTATGCTGCACTTGTCAAACAGGATATTGACAAACTATTACCGACGTGATTCATTCAACTAGTAAAGGAGACTACATGGTTATCATTTACATCAGTAGTACCTAAGAAGAATGGAAAACAAAAAATTTGTGTAGGTTTCAAGAAGTTGAATAAAGCAAAAAAAAGAAATCCTTATCCTTACCAATTTCTAATGAAATAATAAACATTGTAGCAAGGTATGAACCCTATTCATTATTAGGTGGATAATAAGGGTACTATCAGATTTCTATAGATTTTTATAACCATGTAAAACAACCTTTGGGGAGCTTTTGTTTAGATGGTGATGCCTTTTGGTGTAAAAAATGGGCCACCAACATTTCGAAGAGTAATTAACAAAGCTTTCAAAAAAATACTTAGAGCAATTCATGCAGACATTTTAGATGACTTCATAGTCTATAGTGATATGGAGAGTAATTTGATGAAGCTCACATTTTGCTTTCTAAAATGCAAAGATACATAATCAGTTTTAACCCAGAAAAAATGTGTTTTCATGGTATTTTTAGGATTAAATTTAGGGTTCATAGTGTCCAAAGGAAAAATACCAGACCTAAAGAAGGTTCATGCAATAGTTAATATGTAAGTACCTACAAACCCACAACGAATTCATATTTTCAATGGTATGTGTTTTATAGATGTTTTGTAAAAAAAATACCTTTATCATGGCACCAATCACAAATTTGATGAGGAGGACGTAACCCTTTATCTAGACCACAAAGCCTAGGATCAAATCAAGCAAAGATATGTGGAAGCACCAATTCTGATAACTCCAAATTGGCAATTGGAGTTCCATGTGCACATAGATGCATCTTTATTGGCGATGGGTGCAATGTTAGCATAAAACCCAACTAGTAAGTATGACCAGCTTATAGTATATGCCTATATAGCTCAAAACCATTAGGAGTCCCAAAGTAGACTATAAATGCATCACTATTTTCTTTAGAACCTATAAGGATGCAAGAAGTGAAGAGTTACTTAGAGATAGGTCACATGCTAGAAACTCTCAATTTAGCTTAGAATTAGAATTAGCTAGAAAGGCAAAACCTTTTACTCTAAAATAGGGGAAAATGTACAACATGGGACAAGACAACAAATTGCGCATGTGTTTGACCCAGAAGCATAAATTGTTCTAAAAGAGCTACATGAAGGAGTGGTAAGCGGACATTTTGCTACAGATATTACTGCAAAAAAAATTCTAGATGCAAGTTATTAGTGGCCAATTCTATTCAAAGATATTCGTGAATTTTGCAAAAGTTGTGATAGTTGTTAGAGAATTGGAGGATTCAAAACAAAAAGTTTGGCCAAATTGGTAACAACAATTTTAGACGAACTGTTTATGAAGTGGGGTCTAGATTCTATAGGTCCAATTAAATCAACAAGAAGATTAACAAGAAACAAATATATTATGGTAGCTATAGATCATGCAACCAATTGGGTAGAGTCAAAGGAATTCAAAACCAATATTGTAGTAGTTACAACCAAATTTTTGTATGTCCTCTAACCATAGTCATAAATCAAGGAGTACATTTCATTAATGAGACAATTAAGCATGTTAGTTCTACTATTTATTACCCATAGGGGAATGGAAAAATAAAGCCTATTAACAAAATTATTGGTAGATTTCTGACCAAAATTGTCAATGAGAAGATAATAAATTGGGATGAACATTTGTCCACAATTTTATTTTCATATAAATAAGCTTACAAGGTGGCAACAAGATACACACCTTAATAGTTAGTCTATGGTTCGCATCCTCTAATGCTAACAAAATATGTTCTATCAGTTATTAGTGAAGACCACAAAGATGTAGAACCCACCAAAGTACTAACTGCCAAAATTACAAAACTAGAGAAGTTATAAGAGAACAAATTGGAGGCTCATAACAATGTTAAAGTAAATGAATGGAGCAGATTTTTGTGGAGTCAACAAAAACAAACAAAAAAAAGTTCCAATTTGGAAATTATGTTTTGTGGTTTCCCAAGAATGAGGCAATTTACAACAACAACAAGAAGGACCATCACAACAAAAGGAGCCTACACAAGAGCAAACTTCAAAGAAGGTTTGAATTCCAAACAAAAAATTCAACAAGAAAAAGGACTCAACAAAAAATGACTTCCAAATTTTTAGGAAAGAATGTCCAAACTTCACAAGGTGATGAGATGAAATATATCTTCATTCCTACAAAATAGAATTACCATAACAATTGAAGAACATTCTACTATGGACAAGTTTTGGAGAGGAGGAAAGAAAATGGGCTAATAGAATTAGCTTGGCAGGCTTGTTTAAAATTCAATGGAAGATTCCTTGTGATAATATTCTAGTTGAATTTTTGAACTAGAAATTGGATTTCGAGCATAATAAAATCAAATTTATGATGGTAGAAGAGCAAAGAATCATAGATAAACAAAAGTTTTAAAAATGTTCCATACATGTGAGACAAACAAATCAGACATAAATGTCAAATGTTAAAGTAGATTTGGTAGATACAATTGACAAGGTTCCAAATGCTTATAACACTAATGAAAGATGGGTTGTTAAGAAAATGAAACCAGAGTATGTCAATAGGATTGCTACAATTCTACCCATTATTTATTAGAAATATAAGGTGTAGTACTTTAGCAACAAATTTGCGTTGATGATTTCCAAAGTAGATCATGGAAAATCTATGAATTGGGTTGCAATCATGTATTATTAGTTGGTCAAAGAATTGATCAACTGGGGAAAATGTTAAAATAACATTATTGAAAGAATTGCGAAGAGAGAGCTTAAGAAAAATGTATGCCATTATGTTATTATTCTAAAAGTTCTATCTCAAAAATGGTTTCTAGTCAAAGGAGTAAAACCACAATAGAAGCAAAGTGAGCAACCACATGAGGAGAAGAGGAGGAAAGAAATTTTGAGGGAGAGGTTCATAAAAAACAAGAAACCTCTAAACCCTACATATATTTTTCCTAAGAAGGAAAAAGAACCATAAATAAGGGAACTCAAAAGAATAGTTCTGATGCCCCAATCTAATGATGAGGAGGAGAGGGAAACTATGTTGAAGAGGCAAAAAAGACATGAAGAGTCCACAATGAGGAGCAATGTCAACCTTCAATAGCTAGCAAAGTTGCTAAAAAACAACAACAACAATAGAGACCAAAGGAAAAGTCAATGTCTCCTAGGTCAAACATTAAACCACATATCTCTCCAAAGCAAAAGAAGAGATCAGATGGGCAAGAGTAGCAAAGATGGCCCAAAAGGGAGCCAAAATCTCAAGCCCATGAGGAATTGGAGGAGTAGATGCAGGAAGGAAAACTAGATCTGCCTAATGTGCAACAACCTACTCCAATACCATAGAGTTATGAAGGTATGCTACCTTCAAGACCAAGTTCTGTTATAAGAACAAACATTTATGTAGATATCTAAACTTCACACTTTTAATAGGATCTTCAAATACTAATTCCAAAGGATAAACTCCTAGATTTCATACACCAAGGTCTGTATAAGGATTAGAAGCAGAGTTGGATGAACATTGGGAAACAAGCTTGACAATTTAATCTCCAAGACATTCGGCCAATTGGCATTTATGGATATTGATACCAAATGGCATCCCACAAAATTGAGTACAATAACAAATTACTATGGAACCAATAGCTCAACAATAAACAATGTCTTGGATGTCATAGTTGTCTTTTTGTTTGTAATTGTTCCTATCCAAAGGCCTATTTCCAAATTATGCTAAATTGAGAGTCACCCATGAACCCATTCAATAATGCCTTGACATCTTCAATTGCCACGTATTTTGATTGAAATTTTGATCAATGGCAAGAGTGGATTCAAATCTCGAAGCTAGGGGTTGTTAGAATCTTAAACCAAATCAAAAGATAGCCAATTAGGCTCCAAGGGGCTTGAAGGGGTTTTAACCAAGGGCTTCACCCCTTACTCTAGTAAAACTATCACTATGATGTTACTTGAATGATTCAAGTCTTTATAAACTCCACACATAGGAATTTGCATGTAAGAATTATTGTAATTCAAGTCAAACATGGTTGGTTAGTTATACAAGTGATGTTTCTAGGATGGCCATCCTTTTGATAACAAATTAAGGCCCATGAATGCCCATGAGAAAACTTGTGATTTGTATAAGTTTAAGTTTATGTATAACCTACTATTAGCAAGTTGTTGTCACTACCTTTGTCCAAACTTACAAGAGCTCCTTGCCCAAGCAAATGTGATATTTCTCCATAGAAACTAATGTTGAAGTTGGTCATTGTTTTAATGGGGTAATGAAAATGCTTTGCAACTCCTATTCACAAGAAGGAAGAGAGACCTTAATAGCATTTTAGGCAAAAAAAAATTTAGATAATTGATTTAAGGGTATTGGAAACAACTTGAAATCAAGTAAGAAATGAAACATTCAAGGTTCATGAAATGGAACAATTGTATTAACTAACTAAAAGATTACAAAGGTTATATGCTTCAAATGCTACAATGCAAACTATGACTTGTCATAACTGCAAAGCTTGAAGGTTCTATGTGCACTCAAAACCTTGAAAGGAGAGAATGAAAGACCACTAAAAAACACTCCACTATATACTATCTCCTAACCCTAAAGTAGCCACCACTTAACCCTAACCTAGCCACCACCAAACCTTAACCCTAGCCACCACCAAGCCCTAACCCTAGCTGATGCCAAGCCCTAAGTAATTTTTACTTCTAAACTCTAGCCGTTGCCAAGCCCTAAGTAATTTTTACTTCTAAACCCTAGCCGCTACCAAGCCCTAAGTAATTTTTATTTCTAAACCCTGGCCACCACTATTCAACCTAACCTAACAATTATGAGGATGATAATACTATTCATCCTTTTGATGAATGTTTAACACATTCATCGCCATTGGGAATTAGAAATGAATAGTATTTTTAACAAAGGGAAGGCCTCTTTGTGAGCCCTTCTTTATATTTGAGGGTGTGGAAACAAGATCTCATTTCCCTACCCTTGATATTAGGAAATCCCAGATGTGGAAAAGGTGAAGAACCCAGAAATTATTGTCAATTTTTATCTTGAGCTTTTCTTTCCTTTTTGAGATTTTCTTTTCCAATGTTTAGGTGGTCATCTTCTTGGATTTTGGTAGACCATGGGTATCCCTTTGAATCAACAAAAGGTAGTGAAAAAAGTCCATTGTATTTCCTTTCATCCCTAATTGCCCATTTGCTTTAACAAGATGTGTTTGGTGGTGCCCATACGCATTTGGGTTGATGTTCTAAACGTCTTGAAACATGCCTATAGTGTCCATTATAAGTTCATAACATCCATGCCCAAAATGTTCATTTAACATTGCATTGACCCATTTTTTTCCCCTTGTCTACATTTTGTACTACTTGCCCCAACAAGATGTGTCTAAGCATCATCCATTTTTTTTGAGAAAAGAGGGATCGAACTAGGGCAAATAGGGGGAAAAAAAACATGCAATACAAATGCAATGAAGACCAGTTGCTAATTTATCTTCTTCCCAACACTCAATCATGTATAAGTAACATATTTGTCATTTAATCTATATGAAGTTTTTGAAATGGAACTCCCACCAGAAACCTTTTTACAATGAACACCAATTGGAAATTACATGTTGCATATAGTAAACAAAATTGAAAAAAGATAGTAGTCTTCGTATAAAATGTGTATGATGAGGTTTCTGAATTTATAAATTCCTTAATGTAGAAAAAATGAAACCCTTCCACGTGCATTTTAATTGGCCATACAAATCCCCACAAAGGAAGCACATTGAAACCCAAATTGTAAATTTTCTTTACAAGGTACTCAATGTGCAACAATTTTTTTTAATTATTGAAAATATGTATTTTTTATAAATGCAAAAGTATGTTTCATTATAGGTTCTATTGATCATATGTTTCAAACTATTACCATAGTACCTAGACAAGTTCAACACTAATTATATTACCTTTAAAATGTTGAATACATCATAAATATTTTCTAAAAAGAAGATAAACACATTTGATGGAATATTTGGGAATATATCATTTGTTGCAATGGAATCCTTGGGTGTAGTCATACTAAGATGTACCATTAACAGTCATAGCCACTATTTAAAAGTTGCTTAAAAATATTTTTGACACTAAAAGCACATTTTGAAAATATTTTCAATGACATATTTGGGATTTAAAAAAAATACACCTCATCATAATAGTATTAAAAAAAATTAAAGATTTTAAATTTTCTTTTGAAAGACATATTTAAAAACTTCTAAGAATAAAATAATGGTATAAGGGGGCATGTGTGACTCCTAATAGCGTGGTTGGACTGTAAAATTAATTTGGGATTTGCATTTTTTTGCATTATCAATGACAATCAATTGATCAATTGATGAAAAAATGAATTGATTTTTTGAAAATTAAGTTCCATTTAAATGGGAATATTTGATGACATTATGTGGAACATGAATTGGATTTACATTCCAACTCTATTTCAATTCAACAATTGGATAATGATTTGATTACATTAAGATTCAATAGAATTGAATCAAATTTAATTTTTGAAAATGAGATGCAAACTGGTGGAAAAAATATTAAATTTTTTTCATGAATATGGTGTTAATAAAAAAACATTTAAAAAGACACTTGGTAAGCATCTTCCAATTTGGAACTATCCAAATGATGACTTTAAAAGCCTAAAATAGTTTTACCTAAATCAATGAATTATTGTCACTAGAATTAATAATTTGACAAACATGTGTTAAGTGGCCAAGGTACTACAATAATACTATGGATGTAAAGTTTTTATGATCATTAAGCTAGTTGTTGGACTTCGTCCACTTTGTAGTATAGCCCATTGAATGTATACATGTTGGTAAATTACATGGGCATCCCATATTTATATATATAAAGTCTCATTTTCCCACGAGATGTATCTTTAAAATGATCATATATGCTATTTTTTTTGTGTCTTCCAATTAGTTAGCCTTTTATGCTTTCACAAGTTTGGTTGCATGGAATCATATGGACTTCATAGTTTTATAATGTTTCTTGTTACCTTATTAAATCCACTAGATGCTACATTTATGGTTTTTAATAGAAAGAATAAAAATGTCCAAATGGAAGCATGTCAATGATTTTATTTCTTCTTCAACAACATGAGCCACCTTCATGAGTTTTGCATTGTTCTCACACACCCATATGCTAGAGGTAACAATCATCCAAGATCACAATTTTTATATTTACCAATCATAGTCATAGCATAATGCACGATTCTTTCTTTGGTCGTTGACTTACCAATGGTTTAATTGGAATTTGAAGACCTGTTGGTAATTGTTGACCATTCCATGGATCTTCGGTCACTTCAGCAACAAACCTACAAATTTGCAAAAATTGACAACCCCATCAAAGGGATTGGCAAGTTATTCTATTGCAATGACATGCACATTTCAAAAATTGCATGCAAAATTCCCCTATATAAATGTTTTTGAAAGCATTTGATGTTTTGCTAGTCAAAGTTAATTGGTGTTACAAATACAAGTAAATAAATATTGGCAAAGATTTTGTAGAAAAAAATTAAAAGTTAAATTATATTTATATACAGGGATTTTTTAAATAAAAAAACTACACACTATGTAGAAAATGCAAAACTTACATTCATGAGAAAATGTTACTACCTATGAGATTTAAAGATTGGAACAAAAGATATATTACAATTTAATTGGTGGGATAGGTTTGTTTCCCTTTATCTTGACACAATGTATTTGATCGAGTACCCATAAACTATGCTCCTTCACTTGCCCAAATATGGTGTGTTTAGCATCCAAATGAGGGCTCTACAAAAGCAACCTCTTGCTTGGTGTTAGAGTTATCAAAGTTTTCAATGGGCTTCACACATGTTACTTTTGAACTTGAATATCCAAAAATCATGGTCAACAATTTAAAATGGCAAAAGATTTTTATTCCAAAAACATGATGAATTGTAACCATCCATTAGTATGAAACACGAAAATTTAAAGTTATCAATTAATATATGTCATAATTGGTCAAATTCCATATCTCATAGCAACAATTCTTTTTTAATTTAATAAAAACAAAAAATGAGGACTTTATTTTTGTTGTTTTTTAATGTATTTTGAAGTTTAATCATTCTACACACTTTTAAAATATTTTTTTGTTTAAATGATATTGATCATAACAATAAAGCATGTGCATCACGTAATTTACATATTTCATGAAAGTAAAGGTGAATTTAAACCATTTTGACTTACAGGCTTGAAAATTATGAAAAATTGTGAAGTGTTTGTGTTTCGCCCAAAATTTGCCATCGACACTACACCTTTACGGTTGTGACTATGTTTGGCACTCATTTCATCTGGGAAGTTGCGACCATAAATCGATTCACCACCCATGCCAGTTCCTATGTCTCCCAAGCATTTGCAATTCACAATAATTCATTATACAAACTAAAGTTATCAAGAAAATGTATGAGTTTGAAAAAACATACATGCATTGAATAAGATTTTTGTAATTTACAAATTGATATAGGCTAATAATAGATTTTGTACCTGATGGGTCACCAGCTTGACACATGAAATTGGGAACAACTTTCTGCAAATGCATTCAGGGGAAGAATATCAATAAACATGTTTATCACCATCACAACATTTTCTTACATTACATAAAGTGATAAAAAGGAACCTATTTTTTGCTATTACAAACATAAGGCATGCAATTATGTGTACATGGAAAGTGGTGCCATCATAATATCCTGCCTTGCATAATTCGACAAAATTCCTACATGTCCTAATCCAATCAACCACATGTTTCATTTGATATTACAAATTGTCAATACAACATAGAATTCATTGTTGTGGATTATATCATGTTAAAACATTTTTCTTGATAGGAAAAAAATATGTTCACAAACCTTCAGGAAATATGAAACTATAAAATTCACTATTGTGGATTATATCATGTTGAAAAATTGTTGTTGATAGAAAAAATATGTTCCCAAACCTTAACCAAATCCCAAACAATAATTATATCCTCTAACTTTTTCATGTATGTTAAACATCAATTTTCACTTTTGAAGCCTTCGTCATTCTATGCACATTTTTCATACTACCATTATGGGCATTTGTATTTTCCTTTTACTTCACACAATTCATTTTGCAATAGTTGCACCCTTATACATTTTCAAGATCTACAATTTTATTTCTTATTTGTTGGTTTATTTTGGTAATAATGGGAGGTTTGCTAAATGTATATGACCTTGGAGCATCCTTGATAAACAAAACAATGTCAATGGGACCATGTGTGCATATTAATGTCACTGACATGAGCCTAAAATGGCATAGAAGTTTTTCCCAATTTGGTTTCAATGGAAATGTGATCTTTGGATTTTTTTTAATAACTTTTTTTTGGAGATTTTCAAAACATCAATGGAATATTATTCCAATGAAGGAAGGAGAAAGAAGCATTTTAATGGTCTTTTCAAGAAATTTTTGTGAATCTCTTTGCACTTCGGCAACCTTATTCATCATTAATTCACAGGTTATTATTACTTACATTGAACAAAAATACAATCTATGTGATATTTTTATTCTTTAAATGTGAAAAGTGTAAGTTTTAAATTGAAGTATGAGGAATGATAGTAGATTTTCCAAAGTTTGTAAGATTCTAAATTTTGCAATTTGCAAGTTTTTACAAATTAGTGGGTTCAAACTTTAATAAAATTCATTTATTTTTTGTTCAACAATGCAAATATGACAAAGTAGTTCCTTTTTCAAGTTGCAAGAAGTAATAAATAGTCCATAAGAAGGTGTATAATAACTATCAATAAGCCCACATCAATCCAAAATTTCGTTTTCAAAAAACCTATTTTAGGTTAAATTATTTGAAGTTTTGAATTGGAAATTGGTACTTGTTATATGTTTAATTATAGTGACAATGATAGTTGGAATTGACTTAACTAAAGTAGGTATAGGTCCATTAGTGATCATCACTATTACAACTTTAGATGTCCACTTGCCAATTTCCTACATGGAAATGGTAGGGTGGGGAGGACATAGCACCATTTCCTAATGATGGCAATTACTCATGACAAGTTTTCATTGCATGGGTTTCACATCATGGCAACAAGGGAGTGAATGAGCAAAGAAGGGAGAAAAGAAAGCAAGACTTGGGAGTTTGTTTTTAAGAACATGAATAAGTAGTTAAAGGCTAGAAATGCAACAAAGAAGATTTTTTATTTATTTTCCTCTAGGAGTAATGGATTATTCGATTAACTTTAGTTGAGTGTCCATCACACTTACTTTTTGTGTTTCTCTTCTTCTTGCAAGCCTTGATTAAAGGTAACATGGGCGTGTGTGTGTTTTGTATTTTTTTTTTACAAGAGTTCTATTACCTTTTTCACAATGGAGAAAGGAAGGAAAGTCTTATTAACTAAGGTTTTGATGAATAAAAACAAGGGACGTGTAACATAATGAGGGTTGTGTTTTTTGTGGAAAACAAGAGACACAAACACAAAGACATAAAACAAATATGTTTTTTACTTTTCACATTAAGGTTTGTTGGGATTGGGATGGATTGTTTTCGCGAGGGTAGATATTTCCCAAGTTGTGTTGTTGTAATTGCACTTGAAATGTTGGAGGAGCTTGCCAAGGTATGGTTTGGTTTCCTTTCTATTTGGAGCTACATCAGATTTTATTACCAATTTTTGTGACAATGATGATGATTTCCTTCCATTGGTTTGTAGGGAAAAATCAAGGACCCACATTATTTTCCCCATATCAATTACCTTATATCTTTGTTGTGCCTTTATAAAACCTTTACAATTTAAAAATTTGTATGTATTTGGATACCATGCCAAGTTGTATCATCAAACCCTAAATTTGTGATCAAGAAAACAGATGGTGAATCATAAGCATTATCGTGCCATAGTTGAAAATGTTTGGGCTTCTAAATGAATTTTTTACTAGTGGAAAATGTTTATAAAGAGGTTAAAAAATAGTAAGGCCAATAGTGAACTTGTCACATTTTTTGGAGTCAATAGGGTGAAAACACACTATAAGGGGGCTACTATGGCCAATTCTATTCAGAAGTTGTGATAATTGTTAAAAAACTAGAGGACAAAAAACAACAAGTCTAGCCAAATTGGTAATAATGCTTCCAAAGGAACCTTTTATGAACTGGGGTCTAGATTTGATGGTCCAATTAAACCAGCAGGAAGATTAATAAAAAACAGATATATTCTAGTAGCTACATATTATGCAACCAAGTGGGTAGAGGCAAAAGCATTTAGAACCAATATTGTAGTACTTACATCAAAATTTTAGTATGAATATATTTTGACAAGATTTGGATGTCTTTTAAACATAGTCATAGATCAAAGAGTATGTTTCATCAATGAAACAATTAAACATCTAATTGAACAATTTATGTTAAAACATGTTAATTATACTATTTATTACCCATAGGGAAATGGACAAGCAAAGTCTATTAATAAAATTATTGGTAGAACTCTGACCAAGTTAGTCAATGAGAAGAGAAGACTGAGATGGACATTTGTCCATAATTTATTTTCATACATGAAAATTTATAAGGTAAGGTGGCAACATGATACACACCCTATAAATTAGTATATGGTCTACATCCTTTAATGCCAATAGAATATGTTCGACTAACTATTAGTGGAGACCATAAAGATGTAGAACCCACTAGAGTATTAATTGCCAGAATTACAAAACTAGAAAAGTTACAAGAAAACATATTAGAGTTTCAAAACCATGTTAGAGCAAACCATTGGAGTAGATTTTTATGGAGTCAACAGAAACATACAAATAAGAAGTTCCAATTTGGAGATTATGTTGTGGTTTCCCAAGGGAGAAAAATCACATCTGGGAAAATTTAAGAAAAGATGGTTTTGTTGAGAGTTCAAGCTCAATTAATTAGGTTTCATTAGTTACTAGAGTAGGAAAGTAACTAGGTTACTTTCACAAGGTTGAATTACTTTCTTTACATAATTAGTTTGGTTATTTGTGGTTTGGTCTTGTAGTTAAATACCTTGGTGTTGATGGTTTGTTTCTATTTTCTTCATTACACAAGTTTGTGTATTTCATGTTACAAGAACCTTAAGGAGTTCTTGATGTTATGTTTTGTGTTGTGAGCATCATGTTATAGTTTCCTTTCAATAAAGTTCTATGTTTGCACTTGAGTAGATCTCCTATTTGTTATCATGGTATCATAGCTTAGGTTGTTTGATGAGAAGGTTGAAAGAGATTTAGAACTAGAAAGTCTCTAGAACTAGAGCTTGAGAGTCTCTAATAATTGTTAGAAATACTACTCGTTTCTAATTCCCAATGTTGATGAACATTCATCAAAAGGATGAATAGTATTCACATCCTTATAGTAGTTAGGTTAGGTTGAATAGTGGTGGGTAGGGTTTGGAAGTGGAGGTTACTTAGGGCTTAGCGGCGGCTAAGGTTAGGGTTTGGCAGCGGCTAGGCTTAGGGTTTGGTGGCGGCTAGGCTTAGGGTTTGGTGGTGGCTAGGTTAGGGTTAAGTGGCAGCTACTTTAGGGTTAGGAGTCAGTATATAATGGAGTGGTTTTTAGTAGTCTTTCATTCTCTCCTTTCATGGTTTTAAAGTGCACATAAAACCTTCAAGCTTTGCTAGTTGTTGCAAGCCATAGTTTTATGATTGTAGCATTTGAAGCATACAACCTTTGTAATCTTCTTGTTAGTTAATACAATTGTTCCATTTCATGAACCTTGAAGCTTTTGGATAACCAAATTGATGATGGATTTACGATGCATGGAAGAGAAGAAAGTGATGGTGATTTGATGTGACAATCAAGGTGTAATATCATTAACCAAAAATCCCATTCAACATGCACGAACAAAACACATTGATGTCCAACATCATTTTGTTCGAGAACGAATTGAAAATGGGGAAGTTCAATTTGAATATTGTGCAACAGAACACATGGTGACGGGT
>Ga0209208_10006111_pt1 | contig 16622 bp, 8 predicted proteins | sample S1TSphfallax_3_FD_187694 | JGI IMG/M metagenome (GOLD analysis project Ga0209208, IMG submission 187694) | Host-associated microbial communities from peat moss isolated from Minnesota, USA - S1T2_Fd - Sphagnum fallax MG (SPAdes) (version 2) | ecosystem: Host-associated > Plants > Peat moss >...
AATCACAATAATAAAAAACAATATGTAAGACTTGTAGCAACAATATCCAACTTTGTTATCAATAATCAGTAAACCCCAACTTTATTGTTAACAACCAATAGACCCTAAAGTTCTACACTATAATATGTAAACTACAACCATAAAATCCTAAAGTTCTATATTAATGCATAATGAAGTTTATAAACTGCAACTAATAATGTTACAACCCTAGCCTTGGGCTCACGACCAAGGCAAGGGCTTGTAAGGGTGCGAGCCAAGAAAGAAGCTGAGGAGGGCCCACATTTGCAATGATAATCTATTTATTCTTTACAAGAATTTTTGTGAATTGCCCAACATGATATGAAGATTTGGGTAGTTATATGTGACACTTAAGTGAAAGTCAATGAAAAGTTTTGCTGCCCTATGTTTTCATCATTTTGAAAGTGATATTTGATTCAAATGATGGAGTCCCATTCCTTATCACAATCCCAAACTATCCAAGATACATGGCTATTCCAAAAAGGATGAAATCAATGTTTTTGTTAAACTTTTTTCAGATGGTCACCTTTGACCATCCATTATTCATCCATTTCACCTCTATTTTGGACATTTTTTTCACATGATACATATGTATGGCTTCTATCCACCACCAAATTTTCACATTAAATGAAGCACAACATCTTGGTTCAAGTCTCAAAAAACTTTAAATTGATCAAAACTTAAAAGTTTAAACTTTGAACAATAATAAATTTCCATTTCTCATCCAATTTTTTTTTAAAAATTAAAACATTCAACTTAAAGTCTTTTATAATTCCATGAAATCAAAATTCCAATTGCACAACTTTTAAGCACAAATTGTGGGGGCCATTCCATTGGACCATTTTAATCAAATGTCAATGAAAGGTTAAACCAGTTTAAGGTCACCACACTACAACCACATGGTAAAACTTTTTAATTCACTATAAATTTTCACTTATATTGTCAAATAAATATGACAAACAAACCTCATGGTTTATCAAGTGGTACTGATCATACCATTTTCCAATTTTGTAATGGAATACAAACCCAAAAAACATTCCCTAACTTCCAACAATAAAAAAGGTTGTTAAGCTTTGAGATAAAACCAAGACAACCTCTTAAATTGAACTTATAGGTATGTCAAATTGTTCAAACCACAAAAAGAAGGTGGTTAATGTAGTTTGGAACCAAAATGTTGCGTGGATAAACCACATGGTAGCACGAATTCATAAAACTCATGGCCATGGCCTAGTTTTGAAAGAAACACCATTTTTTCCCTCCTAATAAATCACAAAAAGGCTAGATCAAAATGGTTGTTTTTCTTAAAACTTTTAAATGGGAGTCTCAAGACTCCCAGTTTACAAGTTTCATCATTTAAAAGTTCATTGCTCTTTCATTTCACCTTTGGTTCAAAAGTTTTCAAAAGTTGTAATCCTTGGAAAATTTGATGGTTGAGAATGATTTTGGTCATTTTGTTCCCATCCATTCAAATGGTCACAACTTATGTTACAAGTTGTTGTCTTGAATATGCAACCCCACTTTAATATAATATTTTTCAAGACTTTTTGAATGGATAAATTCACAATAAAAAACTAACAACTCGTGTAACCATTTTTTAATTTTACTCATTTTCCAATTGTAATTGAATAAATGGGTAAAATTATGGTTATGTGATTGAATTTTGACATTTCAAAAATTCAATATTTTATATTAGTTAAAATTCCTATTAGTCAAAGGGGAGTCACACATTACTAGTCAAAATCATAGGAAAATTATCTCATATGCTTATGATCAAAAGTATTGGTATATCACCCTCTAAACATCATTATATATGTGATTGGTCCAAAAATTCATGTGAAATTTTGAATATTTCAATGTGAAATGGACTATAAATGATAAATTGTCACAAAAAATGATATTTAAAAATAACTAAATCAATATTTCTTGTATTGGAAAAGTTTCAATGCTTCTTATTTTGAAATTCCTCAATTAATGGTGGTTTATCTTTCAATTTTTATTTTGATGTTACTATTACATACTTTTTGATTCCACATTTTCATTTTATTTTTGTGACAAACATAATGTCATCATTTCAAAAGTCCATTCTGAATTTATTTTTTTGACAATTCATTCATTTTAAAAAATATTATTTCTACTAAATTAAATTGTAGCATACATATTTGAAGATTTGATAATGTCTTTACATTGATCAACAATCCAAAAAAAATGCAATTATGATGGTTCAAATAGTCTTCTAACTATGATTCCACCCAAATGTTAAAATGTTTGGTATTCAAGCATACAATAGTGTTTCAAATATATTATGGGAACATTCAAGAATAAGTTTCAAATGAATTTAATGATCTAAAAATGATATTTTCTTGAAAATAATTGATGTATACCTTTTCACAACAATTTGTAACATTTTTGAGGTCATAATAATTTATTTTTTTCAAGTAGGCTTGTTAATCATTTCTTTTTAAATCATGTTTTGCCACATCAGCTTGAGTGGCCAAACCATTGGTTTAAAATCAATCAAAAGGGTAATTGTTGGTCATTTTATTGTGAATTTACCACCATGGTTTTAAAATAACTTAATTCAAACCATAGCCTTGGGGTCACAATTCTACATGTCAATGTACAATCAATTGATGATATATTATAAGCCTTGTATTAGTTTTGTTTATTAGTTGTTATTTGAAATAATACTAGTTTCATACCAAGTTTATAATAATTTCCATATCAAGTATTTTCTTGGCACATGTTAATAAAATAATAACCTTGGACCCTATCAAAACTAGGCTAAGATGAACTTTAAAAAAAAACCAATACCAATGCTTAATTAGTATGGAATTTTAAAAAAAAAATTATAACAAGACCTTGATTTAAAGACAATATGAAGTTTTGATGGAAGGATGATGTAAATTTGAAAACAAGTAATGATTAAATTATAAATCATGAATGGGAAATATAAGGCTTTATTGATGGAACAAAACACAATACAAAACTAATTAGTGTTGAAATGAAAATGCATTATTTATTGTCACAAATTTTGTTTATGAGATTGAAAATTGATGCCTTCAAAACCTCTTATTTATACTATTCATGAAGATCTTTTAGGATTTCACCAAGTTTCTAATACCTTCTAGCAAGTCAACCTTTTACATTCTTCTATTGTATTGGTAAGTTTTAGAACCTTCTTTCCACATTCTAGACCTTTTTATATTCCTATAATTTAAAAAAAATTACAACCTTCCAAACATATATTTTGGAAACCTTTCTAAAAACTTATATGAATTCATATAGTCCATGACACCATGTTAGTATGAAATTGTTGAAAAGATCCAATATGAAGATTAGTTGGTGTGTTCAAAAGTTGATACTTGTTGAACATTAGTAGAAATCTATTGTCTAATTTTGGTTGGTTATGGGCTAGTTCTTAAGCACCTTGACTACATGTTTTGCACATGGGATTAAAACTAGAATTTTGTTGGAAGGTGTTTAGAAGCTAAAGTGACCCACCTTGCAATATCACCCAAAGTCCATTTCCTTTGCATTTCTTTTAGCCTTGGGAGGAGTAAGTCGTTAAGCAACAACAATTCATCAATTCCAAGCAAGGTCTTTCAATTCATCTTTAACCCAACTTAAAGATAATTGTTTTGAATATGGATGCACAAACCCAATATAAAATGGATATTGTTCATAGTGGTATGGACTCTTGAAAAACATGTGTTTTTAACACTAACAAAAGAAAAACATGAACAACAATATACAATTGACATGTTCCAAAAAATTTAATGTTTCATTTATTGATACATTGTTTAATTAAAATTGAATCCTTGATAATCATAATATCAACCATTGGATCATTTTGATGTCCATATATGAAACTTGTCCTAAGTAAAAGTCCAAGAGTTTCATTTGAAAATTTCATAGGTTTTTTAATTTTGTAAATTATGCATATTAACCATTTACATCACATGCATACTCAAATTAATCAAATCAAGTAAAGTCTCTATTGACAAATTTTGACATGTAAAATATAAATTAAACATTACATTTACACTCATATCATACAAATTACCATTGTAACACCAAAAGTGAATCACTTTTATTTACACACAATTTGAAAGTTAAACTAAAATTGAAATTTGTTTGCACACTTTCTTAATACATGTTTTAAACAAGCACATCTACTACATCTACTACTTACATCAAGCACATCTAGTACATTCAACAAATTTAATACATCTAATGCTTACATCTAGTACATTTTATGAAATTGTTCAAGAAGTTGAAGGTATCAATTCAAGGTGTTGGTTCAACTCGATTATTGTCAAATTAAGTTATGAATACTTTTTGAAAATACTTTTTGATCAGTTAGCAAAAATAAAAGTCTAGAGTCTAAATGTTCTAGTGGTTTACTGCTGAATGAATTGGGCAATAGGTTGATAACTAGTCAACTCACATAAGAGTGCATTAGTAGGGTCTCTTTCAATTTCAATAAGGTTGTTGTGATCATAGCACACTATGTGTAACTATAATCACAACAGCTCGATGAAAAGCCAGTGACATAGGGCCTTGTTTCTTGTTGCATGACCAGGAGTTTTGTATTGGAGAGCTTCAACTGCATTGAAAATATGTAATTAATCAATGTTAGGAACTATGAAAACACATTCCCTTGAAAAAAACAAGTGTCATTTTTGTGGTGAGTCATAGTGTGATTCACAGCTCCTCCATGTTCTTGATGTTTGGTTGGTAGAGCTGTGAGGTGAATGTAAGGACAGGTAACTGGAAAAAAATAATGGAAAACTGCTAGCATAATGGGAAGATGTCCTTAGTATATATAGTGGTTTGGTATATAGTTGGTGGCTTCAAAATGTGGGGGGTTTTGGGGCCCACCATAAAGAGTTGTGAGGTTGTAATATCACAGTACAATGTCTGCCCTACTTGATCAAGGAGAAGGCAAGACACGCTGGTACCAAAATCTGTAACAAAATCTTTAAAAGCTTTTTGCTATTAGACTTAATTTGATTAAGGCCATGTGGCCTACTGCCACCCGGCTTGCCTCCGTCCAAGCCAGAAACAAAAGTAAATTGGAGTGTCATAAGGGCAGTGAACCTCTAAGAGCCTACCTATCCATGTGCCTGTCTGACTTCCCTGGGTGGACTGTGGGACACACTTGACAAAGAGTCAAGCTCTCCAATGTACATGAGCACGAAGTAAAGGACATGACTTAGACAGGTCGAACTCTTGTCATGAATAAGGAGGTTAGGAGGAAGGAATTTCCTAATATAGAGACCTAGATAACCACGTTTTATAGGTACATAAATCATGAAGTTGGTTGTGGTATAATATTTTGAAATAACATGTGGAGAAACTGGAGATTAATTAAAATGCAACATTTTACAACTTATATTTCATTCCACTTTTGTACAACCTTAAAATCCAAAGGATTGGTGCAGAAATCTCTTTTGGACTGCAAATGTGGGCCAGGTTAAGCCAGCGCGCATCATGTGCACCATGCATGAGGGATGGTGTGCGGACAAGAAGCTCTTTTTTGTTGGTATCTAGTCGACCGCAGTGGTTAGCTAGGTACATCCATCCACATACATCTACCTAGCTAGTAGCCATCAAGTGTCTTGCTCACTTACATATTTTAACCGCTCTTGTTCCCTACCTATTTACCTACAATTCTTGCCCACTTAGGCACTTATATAGGTAGTTACGTAGATCATCTACTATGAGGGGAAATAAAGGATTCATAGCTGATCAAGGTGGAACCTTGGTGACTCAATTGTAATTCATCAACAATTGAGACATAACATAACAGCTTTCCAATTGAGGGTGCACCGGTAGTTACTGGCCACTGGGTCACATAATCTGTCTGGGTTGGGCTTTACAATCAACAGAACCATTTCACAAAACAGAATATAATCCATACCCACCCAAATCTACAGTTCACAATGCGTAAGATTCTGACAAGTCTGTTTACCATAATCTTATGCATATCCACTGCTGTTGACACAAACATAATTTGATGAACTAAATGTGATAAAAAAAATTCTAAACAGACTTATAAGAATTTCATAAAAACCTCTGAGAGTTTTTTTTTAGAGTATTTAGAGGTAGTCTTACACAGATAAAATCCGGCTGGGCATATTTCAGAAAACAGATTGGCCACACCTGCCAAATGCCCTGCCTTGTTTTTCTCCGTGATGCCTGGCGGGTATATGACAGACACCTATCTGGTATAATGCAAAAATTCCTTCGTTTTTTCCACTCAGTGACACCATCAGAGTGAATCTGATCCTAAGAGCGATTTTTAAAAATAAAATAAAATTTAAATCTTAACCTTCGAAAAATAATGACTAGATTTCGATTGCCATCTGAAACGGCCAAGTAGTTCTGAAAGTCAGCGACCCTTGGCTCCACCTCGGGCAGGCTTAATTACTTCCAAGGCATTATACTGCACTAAACACTAGTTAAGTATTCCTAGTCTTTCTTTGTAGTGTTGTAGTTTTTTTTGGCACTAGGGTACAAGAACTTGGCTGTCACTTAAAGCCAATATGATGTACAGCAGCAGTTATGTGGCTAACATTTTACATGAGTTCAGCTTCTGTTCTACGGCAGTAAAAGTTTAATGCTACCTGCAGACACACGCGGAGAAGGAAAGAAACAAGCTCCAGGGCCCCACTCCCATCGGCACTCAGCTTGAGCAGGGTGCTGGAAAGTCAATAGCGGTGGCTGCTGCAGTACTACTTACTACAACCTAGCTTCATCCAGGCTGACAAGTTGAGAAGAAAAAAATCAGAAAAAAGCCACGGCATTTACAAAGCTCGCTCGCAGTGGGGACGGTTGCATGATCGCTACTTATAGCTTACTGCCAGCAGCTGGTGCTCCTCGCATAGTAGAAGTTGTTCCAAGCAGCAGCAGCAGTGGTGGCAAAGTCCGACCAACATGCCAATTGCCTACTAGTGAAGAAGGTTGAAGAGATTAGACCTTGGTAGGGATCATATATGGGTTATATCTTCCTCACGGATGCTGCTGGGCTGAGAGCCTCTTGCAGGCTCCTGCGCCCCATCATTCTCGGACCAGCTCTAGTCCTGCTTTGTACGTTGGCTTTGCTAGTCTCGCCGGGGGCTTGCGGCCGGCCCTTGATGAACACAGGTCATGATATTGATGTACAGGTTTTGGACAATGGCGTTGTTGGTGCTGCCGAGGTCCAGGTTGTGGATCTTGAAAAGGAGCTGATTGGAAGGCGTCTGCGAGGAGAGCCGGATGCACAACCTAGCAAAGCTGCTGCAGCTGAGAAAGATCCAGCGCCGGTATGTGTGCACGCACGCACTCACTCTCTTGGAACTAAGTATTGAATTTATTGTCGTTCGGTGACTATCATCAGCTGATCAGCATAGAATTGGTCATGTCTAGTTGTGGATTTTCGAGCTCGTGATCCTTTCTCTTTGCGTGTGTGTGCGTCAGCAAAAAGATAAATGATACTCCGATTTTGTTTTAACTGCGCCTAAGTTACGTGCATCATGAGCTGAATAGATTTAGAAGATTTGTCGAATAGTGTAGAATAAGGAGCGGTAATTGCTTCGTCCTCACATCTTACTCTTGATTTGTTAGATTGTTGTAACCACTTAAAAGTGGAAGAATCAAATCTCCTTCGCATATTCTGAAGGTGCAGTTCACTGTCTTGCGTGTTCTTCTTTATTTCAGGAAGTAATCCCAACTTCCGACGACAAGAAAACTGCTGCTGCTGCAGCTCATGAGAGCAAGTATTGGGGAGGTGGCGGTAGGAATTACCCTGGAGGAGGGTGGAGGGGAGGCGGTCCACGAGGAGGCGGTCCACGAGGAGGCGGTGGTGGTCCATGGAATGGAAATGGAAACGGCAATGGCAATGGCAATGGAAACGGTAACGGCAATGGTCCATGGAATGGCAATGGAAACGGTAACGGCAATGGCAATGGTAACGGAAATGGTCCTGGAGGTAATGGCAATGGTAACGGTAACGGTAATGGTTCTGGGAACCGTAACGGAAACGGTGGAAACGGAGGAAACGGAGGCATTTGCATAGCAATTGTGTGCAGTGTGAATGGAGGTGGCGGCGGCGGCGGGGGCAGTTCACCTCCACCATGATCAGGCCGCGCATTTTGCATTCATGTCCGACGCTTATAGTGTCTCCGAGTGTGTTCTTGCAACAGAGTTGTGATCCGAGATACATGTAAAACTGCATCCAAAATGCAGAGAATGGATCATAAATTAGGAAGCAGCTAGTAAGCGTTTTGGGGTTTGAAGGACATCATGAATGAATGCAGTAAGTACATATTACGTGAGACGTATTTCATCTACTTCATGATCTACTTATTGTATCTTAGCATTGAGCTCCGATCGATCAGGTTTGCATCATGAGCAATTTGTTGATAAGAAATATAATTGTTGTAGTTTAAGATCGTGAATAAGAAAATGCAAAGCATTAAGAGAGGAACATCGAGTTTAATCAAGTATGAAGAGCCCTGTGATTGAATTTTCACTCTGATCAAATCTCAAAAAGGACATTTAGAATATTTATATCAAGAGCTTGAGACGTGATGCCTACAGCACCAAAAGACATAATGTCAATAATAAGCTCATTCTGAAACACTCAAAGTTGTTTTCCAGCTTTCCTTAAAGCACTTGCTTTCACTTTCTCTTTTCCCTTTTGTTATGTGACAACCATTTGTCAAGTAAATTTCTTTCACTCTTTCAACCATCCTTTTGAGCTTTTTTTCTTTCCCTTTCCAGCAATTCCTTATAGTTCAAATTCTTCTTTAACCCTTTAACATCATCATTGCATGTTTTGCAACCATTTAGAAGAAAGAGAGTAGAGCTTTTATCACCTAAAGCTTCAGGAAAATGAGAGAAAACTATTGAGAAGTGGTGGGGAGGACATACATAGACTTAAACAAAAGAAATTGAACAGAAAAAAAAGGTAAAAGGCAAAAATAAAGTGCCAATGCCTTATGTAAGATAATGGTAGCCCTCTTGGCACTACCATGTTTTTCAGTGCCCAGCACTCAGGTTACTGCCCTCATGTGTAGGCACCTCAAAACATGGAAGGGCTACTACCCTTCTTCCCCTATACATATTGTACCCACTTATGTCCTACTTTTTATGGCTACATGAAACTTGCGCATATGTCAGGAGTTAAGTTCCAATCTTTTTATTGTAATTAGAGGGTATGTTACCCAATGTAATTATTTCCAAGCAAAGGTAGTTTATGTGTGAGTTAGGTGTGTTTCAAGGGTAGATGCTGACACACAAAAAAATTGGGGTTTGCTACACTCTCCTTATAAGTTCCCTCTCCTTGTAAGATCCCTAGTGTTGTGTTTTTTTTTGAGCCAAAAATTGTCAAAATGCAACCTCAGATTGAATTGTGCACATGCAGCAAGCTTGGAATTTTCAATGTTTTTTGCAAATGTTTTGGCATTGCACAATTCAAAGCAGCAATACCACCTATCTTTTTGCAGTGCAATTGCCAAAGTTCCTCAAATTTCACAAGACCTTTTCATCTCTCTTGTTTTCCTTCACTTCACGTCAAGGTGTTGCCAATCAAGATTCCTACATTTCCAGTATGTTGTCATTCACATAACGACAACATACATAATTGTGGGTACAAACAAAATAAAATGACCCGCATTCATATCCTTTGTCATGTGCTTTTAGTATTTAATATTTTTTTAATATTTTTTAAAAACTTCTTTAATTTATTAATAATCTTAAATTACATTATTTTATTACATTCAGGTTGATATTTAATTTTTTTTAAAACGTCATTTTCGAATATCGTCATGTTTTTAAAAAAGTATTTAAAGAAGTATTGTTTTAGTCTTTTAAATAATGCTTTAACATTTTTTTAATGTATTTAGGCAAAAGTATCCTTGGGTGGTACCATTAGGAAGCACCTCAAGGAATGAGTAAAGAACCAAAATTGGTCAAACAATTTCTTATGCCATTTTTAAATATATATAATTTAAATTATAATTTTTTTCTCATGCTTATCAATTGCTTGCACTTGTATATGGCCTTAATTTTTATTGGAATAGAAAATGAAAATTGCAACAAATTTATATTCCTAACCGTCATGGCCTTCTTAGGAACAACATTCATGAATATTGAAAAATCAGAATTAAATTATACCTATTCAATTAATCACATAACAACTAATCAAATTGAATGTCCTTAACGGTGCTTTAGAAAATTATTTCCCAAGAAAGAAATATGTTTCAAACTTGTGTTCCTAACCAAAAAGTTCAAAGAAAGGAAACACTTTTTAGACTTTTTTCTAATTTGCAATGATTAGGATTAATAAAATATAAAATATTATTGCTATCATTAAAGTTTCAAATCTATACAACTTAATAAACATACTCACAAAAAATCTAATGAAAATTTGTATTTAAGTGTTTCTTATTTTTTCTAAAGTTCAATGGGTCTAGTAAAATGAAGGTTCGACATTCCTAGTGGTATCACAAAAGGGTACTTTTGCTCATTCTATATTCATTATATTCATTTCAAACATTCTAAATGGTCTTATAATATATTCATAACATTTTTTTATAAGTACAAAAAAACATTTTCAACATTAAATTGATTTACCAATTTAAAACATGTAAAATCAACCATTGGCTACACCTTAAGTTCATCATTTTATTATGATTATATCCTTATCATTAGTTTTTTAATTTATATATATATTTTTAGCCATGGGCTTTTAATGTTTGGGAGATTTTTAGAATCACACCATTTATTCAAAAACATCATGAGAATTTTTATTTATTTATTTATTTTTGTTAGAACATATTTGACACAAACTTGAAATAGAAATCCACATTGCAAATAATAGAGCTTGCAAATAAACATTTTTTTAAATGCTAGAAACTTATTCAAATAATGTTGAATTTGAAAAGTGATGCACATTAAAAAAAGACTCAAGTATCTTAACTTAGATCATTTAACTAGAAACATTAAATGTTGGACAATTTTATGATGGGTTTGGTGATGCCTTACATCTACTTGCAATTAGTCCTTACAAATTATTCCAAAGGTTCAATTTATCTTGCTCACACCCATCACAATTTCATAAATGGTGCTCAAAGCATTTAAAGATTTATATTTGTTTTGTGCATTCCTTTCAATTCAAAAATCTAGAGTTTATATGCATTGTGCACATTGTGTTCCCCTTTCTTTTCTTTGTTCTCCTTTCAACTTTGTGTGCAAACATATGTCATGTACAATGTGTGTGGTTTTTAATTTGATTCATATTGTGCATTGTGTGTATCAACATGTGCTCTTTGGTTCATTTAGTTCAAAAAGTTCTAATTAACTTCAATGTCCCATTCAACCTAGAATTTTGAAGTCATGCCTCTTTTGTTGATTCCTAAAATTTGAATCAATCCCTAACTTGGAATTCCAACCTATTAGTATGCATTAAAAGAACTTATAATGAAAAAAAATAAACGAGATCACAAAGGTGAAAGGGTATATGTGGGTGTATGGGACCACTCAAAATGAAAAGGGTAGTCCTTATTGGAGTTCTATATTTTAATCCCCATCGCCATCAAATGGTCCAAATGTGTCAAATATTTTACAAATCAATATTTTAGATCATTAAATATCTAAAACCATCCACTTTGTGTCCACATGTATAATGAAACAAGACTAGTAAAAGAGTATAAAAAGGGTGATGTTGTGACACATTTTTTGTACACCTCAAAGAATTTGGACCCATGATCATGTGAAGTGTTAAACATGTTATATTACACAATTGTAAGAATTGTTGTTGAGGTAAATTTCCAGATTGTTTTAATTATATTGTTCCATTTGTGTATCAAGAACTAACTAAGGATTGAACTTTCATTGGCCAATACTAATATTTTAGATTATAGGTTGTATTGGTAATTACTATTGACTAATCCCAAAATCTCATATGTTTAAGCTACAATGGAAACTACAATGGCCATAAAATTTCATAACCCTACTTATAACAAAATGTATTGTTGAAAAACACTGAAGCAACTATTCTTACATGTCCAAGTTCATTGTGCAAGTGATCCACTTTTGAAATGACAATCTTGATTTCCTTTCCAATTCCAAGCTTATTAGAAAACTACAAATTTAAATTAATATAATTAAGGGTATTGAAATTGGATGCAAATATTATATATAAGGCAATTGAAATATGTGCATATTACAAAATGAGGTAATAATAGGGTGGGGGAAAAAAAAATCCTTCACCTAATATTCCCCCCACCCCCTTCCCCCCATCCTTGTTTGACACAAGAAGTTTAAAATTTTAACATTTAGTGTCTTGCCTTAACATGAAGGCTCAAAGCATTTCCAAGACAAAAGGGTCATGACCTTCCTTGGGAATTGAATCAATATTATACACAATATGTAATGTTCACTAAATGCATTGTGCAATGTGCTCAAAGGTAGAAATGATGGATAAATTTTTTATTCTTAAATGTCATACTTTTCTAAAACGTGTATCAAAACAAGGATAAAACCAAGATTGTTAGTTGAGGGGTTGAACTTTTTTTTTTCCTCTTGAACCTTAATAACCAACATGCATGTAAATTATGACATGATTCACACTTAGTTTGAGTTTCCTTCCATTTTGGATTTAATTATACATGAAATTACATATGAAACAGAGTGAAAATTTGTCCAATTTTCTACAATATCTTCTATGTAAAGGTCAATTAATGACAAAATTTGAAGGTTTCTTCATAGTGCTTAAGGTCAAACATTCTTTTTTTAAATCTAAAATGATTCCATAAGTGGGGGAAAAATGAATGCATTAATGATTGGTGATAAAGTCCATTCAAAATGTTATTGTGTAATAAATTTCTTATTTGTTGTTGTAAATAAAGTCATTGTAATTGATAAAACCTCTTATCTAAATATATTTAGATTTATATGTCATTTAGTGTTGGAAATTAATCCTATCTAAAAATGGATGTATGAATTTTAAAATCATAAAATAAAGTCACAATAAAATATTACACCATATTTATACATGTCCAAATAGTATGAATCTATGAAAAAACAAATTTCACATGACTATTATTATTAGCATATGGCTTTTAAAAATTGTGATATTTGTATGGGTTTTTCTTTCACTCACTCAAAAAATATTTTGAATTTTAAAGGTTGCTGATGTGTTCACAAATAATGGAAATTAAATATTGCAAAATGTGAAAACAAGATGGATCAACATGTTTTCTCTTGTAGAACATGTGTTATCGAACAATATTAACCTTTGATTGCAAATATGCATGTTAATGTTGTGAAAACCAACATTACTAATGAAAATTTCAACTCCTCCATTGCAACTTGGAATTGATTCTAAGGTTACATGTCATTTTGCCACACTTGGATTTTATGCACATGTTGATCAAATTTTCCCCATTTCATGATGTACTCATATGTTATTTTATTGAATGAAGGTTTACCAACTAGAGTTTTATCATATTTACAATGATCCTTACACAAAAATCAATAATCCAACTTTTGAAACAAATGAATTGAATGTTTTTGAGACATTGATTGTGGATGAAAACACATTAAGGTGCTTTTAGGCACATGTGAAAGTCCATAATTGCTTAAATTAACACTACAAAAGTAGTGTGAAGACATAATACTTTGAATTACACAAGTCATTTTACAAGTTATCATTAAAGTTTTATTATTAAAAAAAAATCAACCCTAGTTTATCTTATGGAGAACTTGAATTTGAAAGCTGATATTATAAACTATTATTTCTGTTAAATAAAGACTTAATAAGAAAAAAACCATAATTTCAAGGTACATAGAAAACTTTGGTCATCAAAATCCTTTCAAAAGTCCTCCTTGATATCAATGTTATCACATTATATTATCATTGAGTCTTTTATTCACTAAAAAAAATTATATGAAGATGCATGGATTCATTAATTATGGACTATTACAAGTTTTTGGGTACTTTTTTGAAAGTCCATTATGTTATGGCTATTCAAAAACTATCCATGAAATTCATACAATATGATTATATTATATATAATATTGTAATGTTGAGTCTTTTATCATTTTAATTGATTATATTTAATCACATGGTCAACTACAAATTCTAAAATTTTGTAGAAACTACCTTTTGACAACATTTTATGGATAGTGTAATGTGATTTCACCTTTGAAATAACAATTTTCCCATGTTCAAATAGGTGTGTAAACCCAAAAGGTGAAAAAACTAATTTTCTTGAGATTGAAATTTTACATTTAAAATATTATATCAATGAACCTTGTCTTGTAATAGGTGACATGGGGCTAAACCTTTAGTTAGTGTTGATGCATGTGAAAAACTATTGTGAAGATTGTGGGCCAAGTCTACAATTCACAATTTGCATGGCAATTTTCAAAACCATGAGCTAACGCAAGTTTAATTACAATAAAAGTAATCACCTCAAGGGCAACCAATCATTTTTTAACATGTTTACGAACCTCATAAAGTAAAATAATGTTGAAAACTTGTAAATTTGTACAATATTCTTTCCAATATATCAATTTAAAATTTGGCTAAGTTTGAAAATAATTTTGTATGAAACTTATAAAAAATGTTATATCTACATATAATGAGCCAGATCAAAATCTTTAAAGGTGTATAAGCTTGATGAAGAAAAAAATTCTTTTGGTATATATTTTTATATATTTAATATTTTGATTTCTCATCAAATTGAATGAATAAAAAAAATTCAAATATTTCAGAATATGATAACATAGAACACCATAAATCTAAAACTATCAATATTATGTATGGTGAAATAGGAGGATCCGAACTAACTTGAAATTTGTTTTTTAATTAAACATATAGTATGACACTTTTTTGGTACACTGTAAAAAGATTTTGACTTAGCCAATACAAAGTACATACACCCCTTGCTAACTATAGCCAACCTAGCAACTTTGCAAAATTGGCAAGAAAAAAAAAATATTGGTCCCTATGGAACCAAAAGTTTTGCATAAGACCATAGGGGGTTTAGTGCAAGATCCTTATTATATGACATGGGTTGTAATGTGTAATAAATAACATGTAAATGTTGCATTTACACATGTAAGACCTTGATTATAATAAATTCCCGAGTTAATTATGAGTTTGGTTTCGAGTTAAGACATTTTGGACCTTGAATCTCAAAGGCCAAATTCCTAAGTTATATGAGTTTGTTTTCAAGTTACAACATTTTGTGTTTCAAATTTTCAAAGGTCCAAAAAACATAATTGATTGGGGCATGCAAACTCACTAAAAGTTCAGGATCATCAAAGTGCAAATTCTGAGGATAGAGCAAATTTACACTGAAAAAAAGCCCATTTTGGGCATGTCTGGCATTTAACGGTTAAATAATGTGAACTTAAAAACTAGGCTTTCATTGGGAGGATGTTAAATCAACAATGCATCCTCATTGCAGTATGAAAGCACTATCTGTTTCATTTTTCACAGACTGCCTAATTGCCTGCTCAAACATAAATTTTGTGTCTTATTATACACACTTTGGGTGTGTAATGGACACTAAGAGCCATATTATGCCAATTAGTGCCTCTTAGTGTCTATTACATGCCCAAAGGACTCAAAGTTTGTGTCTGGGCATCATCGATCTTTTCCTCCAAAAAAATGGATCGGGCCATGGGCAGGCTAGAATAAAAAGAAGAAGAAAATACTTTTGTACTGTGTGCAATAAGGACCCATTGGTGCTTTAAGGTCCTCCCATTCATGAAAAGTGTGAAATTTATTGATTGTAACAAGAAGTCTACCAAAAGTTCTAGCCCTCCTTAACTTAATCCCTTAAAAACAAGCTTCCACTTGTGAATGAATAGAATATATTTCTAGACGAAAGAAGAAGACAAGAGAGAAGGGAGCACTAGTGGGGGGATATTTGGGTATTATAAATCTGGACAAATGAAAGTGGAGAATGATCATAGGGTGGACCCAATTGAGAAGGAAATCAACAATGGAAACGCATGGGAAACGCATGGGAAACGCAACATGATTGGCCATCATTGGAGTAACCATGGAGAGAGCAAAGAGTAAGAACTATGAACCCTAGGGTGGACCCTAGTGAGAAGCATACCCATTGTGGAAAGGATGAGAACACAACACAAGAATTGGGCCCATGCTTGGGTAGCTTTATGTGAATAAGGGCCCCACAAGGCAAAGTCAAGCATGGGCCCAATTCTTGTAAAGCCTGCCTCCCATGGCTTTACATGGTGTACAAACCAACTTTTTATTATTAAAAAATTCTCATGATACCCAATGAAAAATATGACAATGGGCTTTTCAAAAACATAATGCCCATGAAGATGGTTAATTATGTTTTCAAAAAGCCTGCCAGCGAATTATGTTGCCCAATAAGGCTAGCTACAACACTTTAAAAAAAATTGGATAAGTTTTTGTGCGCGAGAAAACCTCAAGAATTCTTATCAATGGAGAGGGCCATATCAAGAAGGGAGCTAAGGTCATTGCGAGTAGGGATTGAAACTTTCTCAGCATGACCTTAAAGGTCCATGCTATGGTTAGTAGAGTGTTACCTACATTGCCTTACTTGCCAAAA
>Ga0209208_10006112_pt1 | contig 16617 bp, 24 predicted proteins | sample S1TSphfallax_3_FD_187694 | JGI IMG/M metagenome (GOLD analysis project Ga0209208, IMG submission 187694) | Host-associated microbial communities from peat moss isolated from Minnesota, USA - S1T2_Fd - Sphagnum fallax MG (SPAdes) (version 2) | ecosystem: Host-associated > Plants > Peat moss >...
GCATCATTGGAAAATCCTAAATTTTTTTTACAAGTAATCAAGTTCACATGCCTTACAGAACTTGAGACTTAATTTAATAAAAAATATTTAAAATTAAAACAAAAATGTGTCCCAAAGTGTCCCACAGATTTAAAAAAGAAGTTCAAGAAAGAAATCATGTTTAAATTAAACTCTTGATATAGTGTTTTATGAGAAAGGTTACCTATATAGATACAAAATGGGTTGCATGATTAAATCAATTAAGTTTTAGAGGACTTTTAAAACATTTCCAATGGTGCTCAATATTTGACCGATAAAAATAATTTTCACATCCAAGTTTTAGTTATTTTACTTTTTTCCAACTCCACCGATAAAACTAAAATTTAAATTACAAATAGGTGGGAGACTAATAATCACAGCCCACCTTGAACAATCAAACTATCTACCCAATTAGAAACATGGAATAGTAGTCAAATCCTAGTTATTAAACTCTTCCAAAGCTTTTTCAAGCCTTGGAAAGATGTACATTTTCTCATTGGACCCATCCAATATGACATATGACTACTACAAGTCCTGCAAGATTCTTCATGTAGGACCACATACTAAACACCATTGGAGCTGGTTTGTGTTTTAACAATTCAAGGCATTTGGAAGGGGATTCCATTTTTTAAGCATGTAATTTTGTTGGGACTCATGATTTGTGCCAACTTGAATATTAAAGTTCTCATCTTTAGAATTTATGTCAATTTGAATCCTAACTCCATGTTGCAATCAAGTAGAACCCCATATATAACTTTCTTAATTGACATTCTACAATGTAACCATGTAATCATTAAAAAAAATGTTTTCGTTATGGGTGCAATTTGCAGATTGAATAGACTTTTTTTTTTATGATTAAGGGGTGATTAAAAAAAAATTCAATTTTTTTTTGTTGCAAATGACTTCTGTTTCAAAATACATTTTCCTTGTAAAATGAACTTTTTTTTACTAATGAAGACATTAATTGAAGTTGAAGTTAAATGAATTTCACTAAGTTAAGATTGCATAGTGAATGGGGTAATTGAATTATGCCACAATATTGTTTTAGTAAATGTAATCTTGAGGCTTTCCATTCACCATTTGTGACATTGAAGATATTCGTGGTATGAACAACTGCTTTGTATTTTGTTTGTTTCCTTGACATAAGGTACAACTTTGTGATGATTTGATCTAATTAGAAGATGGCAAAACTCATTTCACTTGCAAGTTCAAATTTTGATAACACCCATCCTTACAAACATGATGAAAATACTCATAAAAATTTAGACTGAAATGGGACATTCTAGTTTGAGGGATGTCATGATAGAGGTTGTTAGGAAGGATAATATGGAAGGGTGAAGGTGTTCAAAAGCACGATGAGGAACACCAAAGGTGCCAAGGTGGACACAAGTTATTATTATTATTTTGACAACAAACAATGGGGGTGCAAAGATGGACATTGGGTGCACTAGGATAAGGTAAGTTTGAAACCTTTGCTCAAATCAAAGGGGTAAATTTAAATTTAAGTTTACTAGTAATAAGGATGTAGGAAACTATTGTTCAAGGACATCCCTAGCCTTTGAACATCTCTTCTAAGTTCTAGCAACCCTAATATCAATACAAAATATCTTCAAAAATCCTTGGAACACATGGAATATGGCTTCATTATTTTAAGATTGTCACAACAACCAACTTGATTTGAATACCATAATACCTTGGTAGATTCAACACTAATTATATTATTTGCAGAAATGTTGAAATTTTCAGAAAAATACATTTTTTTTTTCCAAAGAACAAATTATTTTGGAATATTCAACATTTCAACATTAAATTTTAATTTTTAACATGGAAAGTTTTCATTTAGTAATTATTCAACAAACATGTGTTGAAGCTACCATTATATTATGGTACCCATCACAATAGCAAAAAGTTGTTATTCAAGGTGCACAACTTTGCATCCAAGTGTGCACACTAAAGTGCATGCACACTCACTTGTCCCTACACAAGTACAAGGCCTAGGGGTCTAATAGGTTGATGATGTGGCAACAAAGTATTGACCACAACACAAAATGTTTGTGTGACACTCAAGTTTGGTCCACATGGCAAGCATAATTACCAATAAAATGCCACATGATCTCATTTAGAACCTAGTTATTTGGCTATAAACGGGAAATGAAAGAAACGCAATTTTTTTTAAAGATCATATTGGGTACCTACTAGAACCTGTTATAGAAATTTGGCCAAAAGTTTACTTTTTCTTCTCTTGAAATATTGTGAATTTCATGAAGAATGTTTTTTACATGTCAAAATCTGATTTTCCAAGACAAAAAAGGTCAAATTTTGCCCTGAAAAAAACCAATTGTATTACAAAGCCGATCACAAAGAAATTCCTAGAATCCAAGATTAGATGACGTGCATCAAATTCAGACAAAAGGATCATTAGCATAAAATGCAATGTATAATGTGATAATCAGACATTACCCTCGATGCACATGTGTGAATAATGAAGCATCAAATTCTAGTATGGTTAATACATGCATCCTATGCAAGCATCTCTAAGGATCAACAATATCCCTTTGCATACTAATGGCTTATACTAATGGCTTTTAGATGCATCAACCAACACTCAATTGAAACAAGGTGTTGAAAATGTTGAAGAACAATCCTATTGTAGGAACAATGTAATTGATAGTATCAAAGGAAATTGGAAACTACTTATAGTTAGTGTTCTATGAATTTGCAATTCAATTTGAATATGATCTAATTGTTTTCATTTAGTTTGTCTCTTCTTTGTACAAGGCTATGCATTCTATTGAACAAGAGGTTAGTGACAATCACAAAGATTTTACGTGAAGTTCAGGGAATGAGTTTCTTTCTTTCTTTTGAACTAGTTTTTTGATTCTTTCATCTTATAACTTATATTCAACTTTACACTTTATTCGACAATGTGGTAGGTATGGTGTGGCAAAAAAGAAACCTCCTTGATGCCGCAACATGCTTGGCCTTTTTTGCACCTGAGAGTGTGCACCCATTCTGAGCACCTTGGATAGCAAACCCTGCAATAGCAGGAATAGATTGCTAAGGCAAGCAAGTACATTTCAGTTTGATTGGTATCAGTGTCTCACATCTATTGCACCCATCATCTTGCAACTTTGTCCTCATAGTCTGAAGGAAACGTACCTATTCAATAGTGCTAAGGTCTTTGCCAGAATTGAGATCAGAGCAGTAGAAGTACAGAGAACAATCAATGTGCAACTGAACCAAATGATAAGGGAACACCCACCTGCACACAACATATTTGAAACTAAGGAATCAAAGAGCAACATGGTGAGTGAGTGATTTGCTTGGAATCTTAGGAATTTTACTCTCATGGATAGACCACATCTGTATGTTGGGCATTGAGGACAACATACACTTGCACACATGAACACATGCACAATGTGTGCCTATGTAGCCAATAGTTTAGAAACTGGATTAATATCTTCATGAGTATTGACAACTTCTCCATACTTGGAGATTTAAAGCAACCCTGAATAAGATTGAAAGATGACCCAATACTAGGATTATGCAGTTTCCAAATCTGACAATATAAAATGAAATAGGAAGACTCAGCCATGATGCTCAACATGTATGAAAAGAGAAGGAGTTGACTGAGGGAACCAAGAAGGAAGGGGAATGCAAAAGAGAAGGAAAAATCAGGAAAGAACCAAACATGGAAAGAGGAAGATGAGAGAAAATAACCTAAAGAACCTTTGAAGAGCATGATCTTTTGAGGAGAAGATGAAGCAAAAAGGCTTGTTAATGTCTGTCCACATTGAGATGCAACATTTTAGGTATCAAGGAAGCAACATCACAATACGAACTGATAGCTCTGAGAGCTTACTTCATGGAAAGACAACAGCATACAACCACTGTAGTGAAGTGTCTTCTCAAGAGATGTCAGCAATCAGGTTGACCTAAATGAATCACACTTGCAACACAAAACAATAGAAAACTTACATGTATATTGCAAGTCAGAGAAACTCATTGGTGGAAGGAGCCAAATCAATCTGCTGGTGTCAAGCTGGAGCTCTGACAATTGCAAAGGGAGCCCACTTGACGATACTCACTTCTTGTAGAGGGTGGAAGAGCTCTTTGACAGCAATAAGATGCCAACTTCCTCATTTGGATCTCTATCTGACATGTTTTGACAGTTGCCAAGAGAGCTGCGGGAACAAGCTTTTGAGCAGCATCCCTTTTGCTAAACATGAGCTTTTCTTTGCAATGGCTGCTTCCTAGGGCTCTCACCTGGACAAATTTCTTGGAGAGGACCTGGTGAGGAGAGGAGAGGATTTTGCATCAGTTTTCGAGCAGATTGTATGCCCTGATATTCTCCTCTATCCTCTATTCACTACTGCTTGCATACAAGAACAGAGGTCTGTACAATTCCTCTCTATTGCAATACAGTTTGTCAACACCTTCACATGGGAGTGTTTTGTGAAAGAAGCTCACCCAAAGCAAGCTTGCTGTAATCAAACTCCTCCTCCTCCTCCTGCTCCTTCTTCACAGATTCAAAGAGCACTAACCTCTTCTGTAGCATCATCATCATTATCCGCTTCTTTTTCTTCACAGTTTGTATATCGTTTTCGCAAAGCACCCAAGTCTCGATCTAAAATAATCTCCCAGTTTCTGTCGAGCATAGATCCATGGGTTTTGGAGCGAAGCTTGTAGGTACTAGGAATCTACCTGGAATCTTTCGGAGATTCGCGCGGATTCGATCCATATCCGGAGGTTATCAGAAGACGGAATCCGGATGTAGAACCCGACGGATTCCGGGATCGCGGACGGATCTTGGGTTCAAATTTCTTGGAGCAGAAATTGGCGGCAGACTTCATATCTGAAAGCTTTTTGGTGGGTATCTTTCCATCTTTCTAGAAAACCCAACAACTCCATTTTCTTTTGCTTTCTTGCGAAGAAGATGTGAATTCCTCGATGTTGTTGGACACGCAAGATTTGCGGCATCATGTTGTTGATGTCGCAAGGTTTTTCTTCTCGCAGGAGTTCTCACATAGAGACCCTTCCTTCCCACGTCTATGCATTTCTCCCCAGAGCTTCTTCTTCAACTGTTCTCTCGTAAGAGGAATCATCGCTCTTTTTGCACAGATCTCCGACCCTAATTCCTCCTCTTTCTTTCTTGTGCCCGAATTTTCTCTCGCACCCATAGCTTGAAGCTCCTTCAGGATTCTTCTTTTTCTTCTTCCTCCATCGCTCTCTGGCTGGCTGCTGCGTGGAGCTCAAGAAGTTCTTACTGGGGGAGTTGGGGGTATGGATATTGAAGGTGACGCTTCTGAAGTTTCTTCCAGGAATGCCTGCTGCTCTCCAGGAGCAAATGCCGTCTTGATAACCTACAAGCGACGAAGGACTGGCATCAGTGCAACGACGAGGATGCCGTACTTTCTTTTTTCTCTTTCCTGGACCTCTCTCTTTTCTGTTGCTTCTGATGCTTCTCCCTGCGTTTCATGAAAGATCTCTCTCAATCTGTGATATTCCAGGAGCTCTTTCTTCTAGCTAGCTTCTGTGTTCGTTGCGCACCTGTGAACCTTGGGAAGCTTTCAAGGGAGAAAACCTTTAAACCGCCCAAGATTCGGGAGGACGAACTGTATGTTGCTACTACGGTTTCTGAATCTTTCTTGCTCGTTTGAGTTCTCTTTGTGGCTTTGCATCTGATTGCTGAAGAGAAGATTTTAGGGTTTGGGTCTGTTGAATCTTGGGGGAGGAAGGAGTGGGCATTGAAAGCCATGATGTTGGTGTAAGAAAAACAGCTAAGGATCTGAGATGTGGTTGAATACAGAAACACATGTACACCCATTTATCAAGAATGGGTTTCCTCCTCCTCTTTGGATCTGTTCATTCAATTTCTTACACATTCTTTGTTGTTTGCACATGTGATGATGGATACTCCAGTAGGGTTTTGGATTCCCATACAACAGAGACAAGGGGGACATATGAAGAAGAAGAAGAAAGCCCACAACCTGTCCTGGAGCTCTCTGCTTCCAAAAGCAATTGGTTACATGAACTCTCCACAATGTGGAAGAGCTCATCAGGATTATCCAAGAGAACAGTGGCACCCAATCGTCCACTTGGGCAGTATTTTCTAGATCTAGGCCAAAGAGATTTTTCATGCTCAACTTGTCCTTCATGTGGACTTGTTTATGCACGTGGAGAAGAGACAGATGAGAAGCTCCATGCATCCTTCCACAGAAGTCAACTGCAAGGCATTCAGTTCAGGGTAAAATCTTCTTTTTCTCTTGTTTGGATTGCCACTGCACTGTGGCATATGTGTCTTTTACACATTGCTGCTATCTTGCCACATTTTTCATTACAGGCACAGTATAACCACAATTCTGGTGGTCATCATTTTCACTGATCCTGATTCTGAATGTATTTGGGGGAGTGTCCATGCTACAGGGATGGCAGCACGAGAGAGTTGCTGCCAAGATCTCTAGCAAGGGTGACAGAATCATTTATGTTGTGCCGGGTGATCCCCCTCGCCATCTCTACAAGGTTCTGTTTCTACAATCCTCTCTGGCTTCTCAACTCCTTGATTCTTTTGAAGCAACTGCCAAACCTGAAATGAAGATACCTGTATGCTTATGCCTGTAGCACAAATTTTATACAGGTTTCCATTGTTAGACATTGTGCCTGAGTGCAAATATCAATGTATGTGTGTGGCTTGTGTGTCCAGGTAATGGAGGTTGTTAGAATAATGGAGCAGGAGATGGGCTTGGTGCCAGGTTGGTTATGGCAACAACACTGCAAGGTGCTAATTCTAAACATGGAGAGTTCACTCTTGATTTATTTTTTCTATGTTATGTGTCATACTGCACCACCCCTGAATCAAATATGGAGCAAGGGAGATGATGATGATGATAGAAGCAATTGGGCAAATGTGATGTTTGTGGGTGTGGCTTTTCCCATCAACTGTATTCTGGATTGCCAGGACAGATGTTCCTCTTCCCTTATGTATTTTTGTAATTGGCAGTATGGATCATTCTTTGGTGATGTGTTATGGATTTGTGTTGCTTGTTCAAGCAGGTCTATCTTTTCATATCAGCATCAAAAAAGATTGTGGGCTGTATTTTGTGTGAGCGTATCAGCAATGCCTTTCCTATTGTGGCCACTCACCAGGACAACATTGCTCACACTTCTAATTCACAGCAGCTTGTACAGGCCTTGGATGTAGCAATAAAGACAAATACTGATGAACTAGACAGTACTGATCATAAAGTAAGATCCAGTAGTCTTCCCCTGCCTGTGATGGAAATTAGTCCTTCATGCAAAGACCAGAGTGCCATCTCTGAGGGTGGCACAGAACTTGGGGTTGGAAAATCTGTGAGGGAGAACAAAACTAGTTCAAGCAAGCTGACTTTTGGGAACTGGAAGTTTACAAGGGAAGTTCATAAGAAACAGAGACGAGTTGCAGATCAACAAGGCATGGGAAGAGTGGTTCTTTGCAGTAAGACAGCTGTCCCTGCTGTCTGTGGAGTAAGAGGGATTTGGGTTTCATGTTCAGAGAGACGAAAAGGCATTGCTTCCCAGCTTCTGGATGCCATGAGGTGCTACATCAAACCCTCATCCTCACAAGCTTTCTGTTTTCTGTTCAATTGCATGCTGATGTCTTGCATTCCCCTTTCTTGTCTAGACTGTAGTTTCTTCCTAGAATATGACCCATGCTTTCTTGGATATCAAAGCTGATGCTGTTCTTATGGTACTATTTGCAGGAAAACATTTTTGTTTGGGTTAACACTTGAGACTTCTCAGTGTGCTTTCTCACAACCCACATCAGATGGTCAAGCTTTTGCTGCTCGTTACTGCTGCAATCCAACCTTTCTTGTATATCAGCCTCAATAGATATTACAACTGTCACTGAATGAGAAAGCATTTATATGCATTCCATTTTAGTCCTACAAGATTACTTGAAGTATTAGGGCAGTTTTGCACTGGACCACTCTGACATCTCACCCTACAGATATAGGGTGTGATGTCAATGTTGGCCCACATTCATCCTCCCAAGGGTTCTTGGTATCAAGAATTGGTGCCCAATCTCTGTATATGCAGGCTATTGAATTTGATAAAACCTGTGTCCAGTTTTATCGATATTAGTTGGTCAACTCTCCTACTTGCCATTGTGTCTGGAGCTATGATAGAAGATCAATATCTGGGTCAAATACACAGTTCCTACATAATTGCATTTTGGAGTTGCAAGAGTGAACTCCAAACTGTATATAAACGAGGATCATGAATTCTTTTTGGGGGACAAGTGAAGTAGTGAAACCAATATTTCAATGTCAATTTCTCAGTGTGGAAAAGTTCCAGAAAATCTTTGGACAGCAAACTACCCATTTGAAACTCTCTTAATCAAATAACTTGTGAAATTTTTTGTCATTGGTAGTAAGCCCTGTGACATTACCATATTCTGTCGCTCTGTTCTTCAGTCTATGTCCTATATTCTTCATAAATTAGTCTTGTGTGCAAACAAAGAAAGTATCTGTGAGAGCAACCATGAAATCAAGGCATCAGTTGATTAAGCTGTATTGTAGTTCTAGATTCTCTTGCAATTTTCATGCCAGTTTTAACTCTAGAGAGACTACAGTACAGAATCAATGCCAGTTCATCAGTTTTCCCTCTGCCACTGATATTTCAATTTGTCTTGGTTTTTCACTCCATTGGAAAGACTTCAACTTCTGCTCTAAGAGCATCAAAAGACATGCATCCATGTACAAGATGGTGTGACTTCAACATTCAGTTGGTCGATGGTCAGTGCAAAAAAATTCAATCAGCCCAAATCTTGTTAACTTGCAAAATGCTGAAGCACAGTATTATTAACAGAATGCATGCTCCAACTGAGCTCCAAAATGTATATGCTGCTTATCAGAGTTATGAAAGTTGTACTCCAGAATCCCACCTATCTTTGCTGCAGCTTCCTTCTTTGCACCCTTCCACACCCAAAGTGAAATATTACTACCTGGAAAGACAATTAGAATATTAGAATCTGTAATGTAAAGCTTCCTGGTAGCATTGAGCAAGGTACTGGAAGCATGACATTGCAGATGGTTCTCTTCCAGTACCTCTTCCAGTACCTGGCTCAATGGTACATGACTGAGTTCACATATTCAGACTCAAGTATCCATTTTTCCTCAATCCTACCTTCAGAAACAGAAACTTCAAAGCCCCATTCAAGGAGAGATGGCTCTCTTCCATTTCCTATTAACATACATCCATGAGCTCTAACTACTTCCTAGAAAAGAAAGAAAGCCATAAAAACTTGGACCACAGACAATCTATGAGATAGCAGAGAAGAATCTATGACAACAGTTTGGGGGTAATTGTTGCGCCAGTTCTTTCAAAACTGACACAAATACAATAAGAATCAAACCAGGACCTTCCTCATGAATGCCAGTGAGTAGATGCTATGACTCCCTACTGACTACATCAGCAGCTCCCAGAAGACCAAACATATAAAACATTGGTTGAAAGCTCAAATGTTATAGAATAAACCCATAAAGAAATTACCTCTGATGGGTATCAAGAAATCTCCATAGGTTTAAAGGTAACCAGAACCAGGCAAAAAAAAATTCCTTCTAAGTAAAAGAAACACACCCAGCTGGGTCCAAACAACAACAAGAAAGATATGAAAGCTAAGATCTAGATTAAAATGTCTATAACAGTGATGAGTTGCTATGACTACCCACTGGTGTCATCAGCACCGATTGATGGGTGTAGATAATCTGCCCAAAATGTTGACGTCGGCTGGCACTCAAGAGACACAGCTAATTAAAACTTAATATTAATGGGTTAATAAGCCAGTTGAACCACAAGCCTGTGTAGAGAGTTTCTGTTGCAAATCTGGAAGCACCAGGAAGACTCAGCCATGATGGCTAGCACCCCACACCAAGAAAAGGGAAAAACACAGGGAAACAACAAAAGAGAAGGAGAAGGCACATGAGGAAAATATAGAATATAGCAAACAAAAGGGAGAAGATGAACAAATTCCATGTGGACTTAGAAAAAGTTATACAAAATCACTTAGAAAACACTGAATACTAAAATTCCAGAAAGACAATTTTCTGTATTAACAAACCTCTAGTCCTCTTTAAGACATCTTTAGAGGGTATGCTCTTTCCTTCACAAGGACAACAAGGCTGACCATCTCAGAAACCAAGAAAACTTTAGAACTACAAAGTCTCAATAACCTGTAGAACTAACTATCGATACCAACCAGCTTAGCAGTAAAAGAGATACTGGAATGGATGAGAGGCACACAAATCATGACAATACCTGCATACTAAAGATACCACCGGTTGAGTACATCTATCAAAGATATCACATGAAAAACCTCTAGGACTTTGGTTAATGAAGAATGTAGAAGAGAAGCCATCAGAATTACAATCTGAACTCAAAAGATGTTTATATGCCACCACCAAAAGTACATACAACTATTGAAGTCTGGACAGTCTGGGACAGAAAAAAAGATCTCCACAAGGAAGCTCCAAAGCACAACAGTGTGGGTGTTGGACTTCAAAATGCTTCAAAAAGTCAAACTTGTACAAAAAGAGGTACAAACCTGCTAAATAGACAGCACATAGATCCCAATACATTGTCTATAAGAACAAAGACTATAGTAAGGAACAAATCAAAAACTCTTAACAAGAGATTAAGTCAGAAACAGAGAACTTGGAGAGATAATAAAAGAGGAAAAGGGCAAGAGAGGAAGGGGGATGCAAAAACCTCTTTGCAATAGTGGAGGCATCCAATGCATTATTGAAGACAGCTGTAAACCCCGTGGGCAGATGCAATATCTCATGACAGCCATCTGTACATAAAACCTGCTTCCCGTGTTGCTATTGATTCCAAACCCTGAAGCAATCTCCTCAGAGATCTGCAGGAAAACACTAACAACACCCTGTTGTCTCTCCTGCTCTTCCCACCTCTCCCAGGTTCAAATCTTATGAATGAGAACCATTTCAAACAAAATTCAATTTTGAATCCTACATCTGGCCCAAATCTGGCCTCCTGTTTGAATTTCAGATATAACAGTCTTAGGATTCAGGTTCCACTGCAAAACTGCTTCTCATCTAGCAGATTCCATATCTGAAAATGCCACTTTCTATGCTGAGACTAGGTGAGAGAGCACACACCTGAGACAAGGAAATAAACCAAAAAGTAAAAGGAAAAGAATTGAGAACTATAGGGTCAGATGCCTGAGATCAACCATGAAGACAAGGGAGGATTCCATGAAGGGGTTTAGGTCAATGATCTACTTCAATGAGAGAGTTCTGCTTGTAACTGGGCATCAGAAGATTTAGATGATCAACAGAAACAATTACACGCAATATCACACAGGTTCCTTTTCCATGACACAGCAACAGTTCCACTGTGGCTGGTCAGTAGTGGGACCTGGTTTAACCCTAGTCTAGGGAGAGAGTACACATGCCAAATTGCAATGCCAAAGAGAGGACAAAGACACTAAGTTACGGAAAGTTGTTTCCTTCCACAATATCCATTCTTTGGAGAAGAACTGTGTGAATAAATTTTCTATACAAAAGGCGACAGTTGAACCCCAAGAACAAGGCAAAAGCAATGAAGTGACAGCCAGAAAATCATCTAGTTGTACAAATCATCATCATCTGTGTTTGCCACAAAGGCTCCTGCTTCCACCCCTGATGGCACTCCTGTAGCTACTGCAGGACGATCAGGGAAGCGAAACTCTGAGCCAAATCCACGGGATTGCTGCAATGTTTGGGCAAAGGCCTGGTACTTGCGGATATCTGCATCACTAACACTACGACGGGCAAATTTCATAGCTTCCTCAAAGTGACTGGCTTTAATCTGAGCCACTTCTTCAACTTCATCCTCCTCCATTGCTTCCGGATTCTCTGCCAATCTCTTTTCCCTCTCAATATCCTGCATACACATGTTGAAACAGAAGTCCTCAAACAGAAGAACCAAACATCAGAACATGACTGCTCTATCTTCCGTGCTCTAGGACATCAACTATGTTCAAGAAAAAATACAATGGCCCAAGTGTGAGCCCAAAAGTCCACTACCCACGATCAGAATCTTGTAATAGAAATAGAAATAGAAATATTCTGCGACTTCACAGTTTTACAAGGACATGAAATTCTGCATGTCAATCCCCTGCACTGTGGTCAGAATACTGTGCCGACCAGAAGCACATCAGGAATCTGATGGCAATACTTTAGTCTCTTCACAGAAAATTTCAAGTTTTCAATCTCAGAAATCTCAAAGGTGGGAAGCAGTTACGACTTGTCATTTACCTTCTCAATGTTTTCACGGATGGCATACTTGCAAGCACGCTGGCAAATTTCTGTTATATCAGCACCACTGAAACCTTGAGTATATCTAGCAAGGGCTTCCAGGTCCACCTCCTTTGCAATAGGGGATTTCCGGAGTGCAGCCTGAAAAACTTTGAGCCGTGAAGCCTCATCAGGCAATGGAATGTAAATCAGTTGATCCAGACGCCCAGGTCGAAGAAGTGCAGAGTCAATGATATCAGGTCTGTTCGTAGCTCCAATAATGAATACAGTCTTCTTTGCATTCATTCCATCCATCTCTGTTAGCAGCTGATTCAGTACCCGGTCTGCAGCTCCGCCTGCATCACCTTGGCTGCTGCCACGCTGCCAAAAGAAAGAAGAGAGGAGGAATTATAAGAAGGCAATTGGAGAACCATGAAGCAGAACAGGGACCTAATGAACCCATAATGTTTGCTCCAAGAAAATTCACAAAGAGGTGTTTCAACAGTGGAGACATGGGAGGAAATTCACAGAGCTTGCAATGGAGAAACTCACATTCATGCATGGTCAATACTAAAGGCATTTCTGAGAAGCAGATATAAAGAGGAAACTCACCTGATTGGCTATGGAATCAAGTTCATCAAAAAAGAGGACACAAGGCGCTGACTGCCGTGCCTTGTCAAACACATCACGCACATTAGCCTCACTCTCACCAAACCACATGGTGAGAAGCTCAGGCCCTTTCACACTGATGAAATTTGCCTGGCATTCATTGGCAATGGCCTTGGCCAGCAGTGTTTTTCCACACCCAGGTGGTCCATAGAACAGGACACCCTTTGATGGCGACATTCCAAATTTCTCAAACTTTTCAGGATGCTCCACAGGGTATTGCACCGTCTATCACAAGCAAGAATTCCAGATGAGAGAGTTGTTAAATCTTGCTCTTAGCATGACTTGACTATGAGCTTATAAGACCAATCTATTTTCAGTCTATAAACTTTCTTTGGAACAAATTGGAATTTAAAAGCATGTAGTTACACATCATACATTCACAAATAAAGATCAGCAGCAGGTAGAGAGACACTATGGAAATACCTCTTGAAGCTCCCGCTTGACATTGTCAAGACCCCCAATGTCTGACCAACTGACATTGGGCACCTCCACAACTGTCTCACGCAGGGCAGAGGGATTGCTGATACCCAAGGCAGTCTGGAAATGCTCATTGGTCACAGACATAGAATTGAGTACTTCTGCATCAATTGTCTCATCTTCCAAATCAATTACATCCATTTTCTCACGAATGCACTGAAGAGCTGCCTCAGTGCAGAGTGCTGCTAAATCGGCACCCACAAATCCATGAGTGTTGTGGGCTATTTTCTCCAAGTCCACCTGCAGCATTTGCAGAAACACAAGAACCAGCAAGTCACTCGCTGGGGAACTAGAGGAACCACAGAGCTCAATCAATCGTTTAGAAATAGATCCGTCTAGTTGTGTAAGAACTTACATCTTCAGAAAGCTTCATATTTTTGGTGTGGATGCGGATGACCTCAAGTCTTCCAACCTCATCAGGAACTCCAATATCAATCTCACGATCAAAGCGGCCAAAGCGGCGGAGAGCAGGATCAATACTGTTGGGGCGATTAGTGGCCCCCATGACAATGACATGTGCGCGAGACTTCAAACCATCCATAAGTGTCAACAGCTGTGACACAATACGCCGCTCTACCTCCCCCTGTGTCTTCTCCCTGTACAAATATAAGCACCACCATATCAGGCCTGCACACAGTATGTTTGTCTTCAACATTCAATATCTTCTTAAGGTAGAAATCCCTGCAGAAACAGTGTGACTGTACCTCTTGGGTGCAATAGAGTCAATTTCATCGATGAAGATTATTGATGGTGCATTCTTCTCTGCCTCCTCAAAAGCCTTCCTCAAATTGCTTTCACTCTCTCCAGCCAACTTTGACATGATTTCCGGACCATTGATGAGGAAGAAGAAGGCACCTGTTTCGTTGGCAACTGCCCTTGCAATCAGTGTTTTTCCTGACCCCGGAGGTCCGAAGAGAAGGATACCTTTTGGTGGCTTTACACCAATTGACTTGAAGAGCTGTGGATGCCGGAGTGGAAGCTCCACAAGTTCACGGATTTGTGCCATTTGCTTCCGAACACCACCCACATCATCATAGCCCACTTCGTCTAGCCTCTCCTCATCCTCTCGTCTACACACATATCACAAATACCAGCATATCAGTCTCCTGTTACAAGGATCAAGATTCTGTACATGTTCTCTCTGTTGCAACCCCTATGCCTTAACAAAGGCTGACACACCAAGACTGCTCACCACAATAATAATTGTTTACAACAATGAACTTCTTCTTGTCAAATGCCTGAGAAAGATGACCAAATCTTAGATACCATACCCTATTTCGTATCCTGTGTCAAAATAATTCAGGGCCATTCCATCCAAAAGTATCACCACCTATCTGAACACGGCCCTGGAAGTCTTTTTCCTACTTCAGAACCTTGAGGAACCCATGATAAGAATGACAAAAAGAGAGGGCTTCCAAAAAAGTCCTTGGACAGCTCATAAAATAATGAAGGATAACCAACCTTAGAGGCTCGCCCTCACAAAAGATCTCTGTGTCTGGTGCCACAATACAGTACTCTGCAGGGTCTGTCTCAACCACCTTGAACTCAACACTCCTCATTCCTCCACGAACAAGAAACAGGTCACCCTTGCGAACAGGTCTGTATGCCTCCATGAAATAGGCTGCAATGCAAGTTTAGGCCATCACAATCAAAAGTCACACAAGAACAACCCAACAACAAATCGGTGTGATGATAAACAGCATACAGTAATACATACACAAAATTTACTTTCAAAAAGGTCAGATTGACATCAAGATAACACGCCAATAAACAAGTTACATGGGAGGGAAACAGAGACATACGCTTCAAATATGCATCAAAAAGGTTGCCAGTCACACCCTCAATGGAGTCATCAAAGGGGAGGACATGAATGCGCTTGCCATACTTCACATCAGCACACTGGTGTACTGAAACTACATCACCAAGACGGACACGCAGATTTGCTCTAACAACCTTGTTCATCCGAATCTTTGGTTCATCGCAAGTGTCATCAGCCAAAACTATGCATACTGTATCCTTCCTCTTCTTGCCCTGCCAATTTTCAGATAAACTGTTAGAAACTGCTAGAAAGGCAACCCCTATAGCCTGCACCTTCTGCCCAAACCTCATATAGCATGGTCTCTATGCATGTTGGGGGGGGGGGAGAGACACCTTGATGAGCACCGTATCACCACGAAACAACTGCAACTTCTCCATTGTTTCCATATTGAGAGCAACAACGGAGTTGTCATCGTTTACAGCTTCGTCCACAATCAGACGATTCGGAGCTTTCTTCCGTTCCAAGATTGCTGTCGAGAAATCTTTCTTCGCCGCTGGCTTCCTGCACCGACAAAAAGGTACGAACACTTTTTAAAATCCGAAAACAACACGCTGACATCTCTCGACCACAGAAGAAGAGGCAGACAGGTTGAAGCATCAGCAACCACAGAGCACGAAAATCCAGTAAAAAGCTCTCTATCACGCAACCCTACGTATCATGAAAGACAGACATGTCATCATCACAAACACAATCCGAGAAAACTATATCTCTGTCTCTGTCTCTTTCGAAAATCCCCCATCTCAAGCAGAACAAAAGTAAGAAATTCAACATAAACAGAAGAAAAAGAAAAAAAAAAAAAAAAAAACAGCGACAGAAGCTGAGAAGTACAAAAACGCGCCATGATTTTCCCATGCAACCCTCATAACCCTAGAGAAGACGAAGACGAGAGAAAGAGAACAAAGAAGAGCAAGAGACGCAATTATAAACAGAGAAGAGAAGCAAAACTTACGGCTCTGATGATGACGGCTCAACTTCGGCCGGAGACGCCATCGCTGCAGAAGCTCAGAAACGAAACTCTCGAAAAACGGAAAGCGCACAAAGAACGCAACACAAAACGCAAACAACAAAAGAACGAACACACGCACTCCCTCCCTCACTCACTCACTCCTCGTGTGCTCGCTCGCTCGCTCGCTCGCTCACGTAACCCTAATCCGCTATTGCGATTTTCACACTGGAAACGGGCAAAACCAAAACTTGGACTCCGACTTTGAAGTCGTCTTTAATAACTGCAACCGGCTGTTTATGGCCGGTGCACAAAACTCAGATTTACGCGTCCTGATTGGTCGAATCCCATGAAACTGCGTCCTCATTGGCTACACCATCCGAAAGTACTAGAACCACCCCCCCCCCCCCCCTCCC
>Ga0209208_10006115_pt1 | contig 16614 bp, 7 predicted proteins | sample S1TSphfallax_3_FD_187694 | JGI IMG/M metagenome (GOLD analysis project Ga0209208, IMG submission 187694) | Host-associated microbial communities from peat moss isolated from Minnesota, USA - S1T2_Fd - Sphagnum fallax MG (SPAdes) (version 2) | ecosystem: Host-associated > Plants > Peat moss >...
GAGTCCCGGGAATTTGTGCCACTTGGATGTAGGTGCGGCGGAGCGTCGCAGAGTATACTATATGGGGGATGGTGGTGGCATCCCCCGAGTCCGGGCCGTGGTGAGTCTTGTGGTCCGAAGTGCCCGTGGCTTGTCCCAACACCAAAGGGTGTCCCGAAAAGTGAACTAACCACTTGGGTGGTTTGTTTTGATGCAGATTCAAGCTTGATCAACTAATAGCTCTTCCTAGTCTAATCCCTAGGCTCCCAACTCGACCCTCTACCCCTTTCTAGAGTTGGAAGCTAGGAGCGTGCCTCCCAGTCTTAACTTCCGCAACTTGACTTTGTGAAACCCTCAAGTTGGTTTCACCCCGTGACTTGGGAGTGCGTCAATAAGGCCCTTTGTTCATTTATTTGTTGATAGAAGGGGAAATTACGTGTCAAGAACCCTCCAATGAAATTTGATAAGAAAATGTGCTTACCATGAAATTATGTCACTTGGTTAAATAATTTAAAAACCAAGTGATTAATGTAATGGTTAATCTAGGAAAGCCTAATGTTTATCAATAAATATAATGAAGTTGCCAAACCAAAAAGATTATATTCTTGTCTTAAGTAGAATCCACATTTTAGGGAACAAGAAAACAAGGTCATTAGGTGTGGTTTGATTTCAAATTTTGTGCAATGTGTTGTGCTACCTACCAAACAATTCAAAAGATTTGAAACCATTGAATCAACATTAGATGAACAAAATGGTCTAAATGTAAAAGTTAACACTATGCTAAATGTCATAAGAATTGAACCATGCATTTTAACACACATTAAGTAGCCTTAACCATTGCCCTATCACAATAGTCTTTGAAAACTTAAAAAGATTACATAGTTAAATTGTTGTGTCAAAATTTTGAAATTTTGAAAATGAGATTTAAAACCCCATTTTTCAAAAAAAATATGCTTAAAAAAATATTGCCAATGATTAGTTGTAGGTGTGATATAATATTTTATGTGATGTGAAAGTATTGTAAGGTTTTTCTTATGTGTTTTCCCTTGTTAGTTTCAATGCAAGGATTATTATTGTTTGCATAAGATCATGAGATTTTCATTTGTGATTTTGTCTTTGTTATGTTATTTGTGAAATAAACTTTGTATGATGTAATAGAACACTAAAAAGAGCATATTTACATGTGTGCATTCTTTTTTTCCCTTGATCTTATTGACCATATCAACAATATTTTATGCATATTTTAGTGGATGCAACCAATAGATCTTATATCAAATGTGCTACATTGTGAATGTAAATTATACATGTTGCATAACACCAATCCAATTGTTTCTGGCTAGAGGGAATGCTTGCATTGAAGTTATAAAATTTGTGAAACTACATAAGTAGGTGTGCCAAAAACCAACTATGTGCTAGAAGCCAACAACTAGTAGGGCAATGAATTTCGACATAGTCTATTACTAGAATTAGCATTTATGTATAACTAAAGGGGATGATGTTGGTTATTGGTTCATAATAAATGGATAAATGGATTGAGCAACTAGTTGTTAAATGAATATTTTTGTACCAACATTATGGATAAGAGTTGTGGGGATTTATTTTTTATAAATATTGATTTTGGTAAACATACACTTGACAAATATTAAATCATTAACTTTAATGGATCAAAAGTATGTCATATCATAATTAAATGCAATGGAAGTGTGAAATAAACTTTTAGGGAGTTGCTAGTATTAGGTTGTAAAGCTATTGATTATAAGTTTTACATTAAGGTGATTAAGTCAAATAAGGGTTGAATAAAAGAATTTAAGTTTATGATATTGGGGTATTTAAATCCTTTGAAAACAAGTAATTTGACAAATAAAAATAAAAATAATTAATGTCATTCATGTGACATTAAGTGTTGAAGTTATAATTAACAAGTAATGATAATACATAATATTGTTGATGGACATTTCAATATAATTTAAGCATCATTACATTGGGATTTGAAAAAGGAGAATACAATGACTAGTTCATAATGTTGGAATTTTTTCAATCCCAAATGAATATGTTATAGTGATATACCCTTTTGAGTAAATTACATATAAAATTCATAACTAATTACTAGTTTATCAAATTTCAAGTTTAAAATAACCAATAGACAAAAGTACAAGATATCTACAAAAAAAAATTCATAAGTTTATTTAAACTTGTTTCAAAAAAATTGAATTGATTCTTATAAAAGTGAGAAGTGGCACATTTATTTTAGGTTTTAATTGTTGCGTGTTTGATAACTAAAATATACAACTTTCGTTTTACCCAATATGACACACCCTTAGGTTTGTCAAATGGTATTGATAGTAAATGATTTTGTTGATTTATAGTTTTGTAGTGGATTACATGTTAATTGGGGTGTGTTCCTTAATTCCAAACAAAGAAGAAGGCTTGAAAGTTCCAAGGTGGCACTAAGACTAGTTCATAGTTGAACCCATGGTGTTGTCAAACTAATAGAAAAAGGAAATTTTTGTAGTTTATAATCAAAATGGTGCACAAACAAGCCATGGATGTCATAAAGCTATCGTGACCCACATAAATGAGGATGTGGATTCACACACATGCCCACAAGTGTTGGAATATGCAAAGGAGGTGAATTAAAAAAAATCCCAAGTGGGAATCATTGGGAAATGAGTCCCAATAACAACTTCTTAAATTTGTCACTTGTGGTATGAAAGGTAAAAAAACTTGTTGCTGCTTAAATTTGCAAAAAATTGAAAACCCAAGGTGCACTCCTTAGCTCCCAAGAGAGAAAACATGTGTGGGAATCCAAGATGGGATTAGGGTGAACTAACAAGCAAGAATTCAAGTTGAGATCAATTTTCATAAACCAAAAAAAAAGGTGATTAACAGAAGTTGGAACCAAAATGTTACATAGATAAACCATGAATAAGGCAAGTTCACAAGACACACCATGGCCTAGACTTGGAGAGGAACCACTACCTCCTTTCCTATAATAAATTATATGTCCAATGGTAGGGGCTATATCAAAATGGAAAATTTTCTTAAAATGCCCAAAAGATAATCTCACATATAAGCTTTGATGGAAAAGCTCTAAGGGGAAAAATTGTGGTCTTTGATAAGATTTTTCCAATGTCATATCACATCTTCAATTCAAATGTCATTTCATCCATATTTCTTAAGTTTTAATGGTCGCAAATTAAGCTGCCAATTTGACTCCTTTGGATATTTTCTAATTCACAAATCCAAATGTAGGATACAAACACATTTTTGATATCTAAACCTCAAAACCTTTCCAATGTTATAGTGAAGACCTAATTTGGACCAAGCTTAGTACACACATTTGTCCCTTAAAGATTCAAAACTCTCACATGACCATGGCCAATGTTACATTATAAGAAAGAAAGTGGTGCCTCCTTTGAAGGGTTTGGGTTGTATGACTCAAGTGAGTTTAGGTTGTTCGTGATTAAAATTTGAATGTCACATAACTCCAATTTGTGTTAACCAATTTATTTTTTTGTTTTGTGCAAGTTCTAAATTGTCCATCAGCTCACACTAACACCTTCATTTTAAGCTTGTTTGGGACCTCCTTCACACCCATCAAACCCCCAAGTGTGTGGAGCTAGGGAATGCATCTTAATTCATCTTTCTTTTGATTACTATATTCATAAACTTTAAATGACTTTGTGGGCATGCCACATGGTACCAAAGCTTGAAGGAAAATCTTTAATCTTGGAAGAGCTTACATTAATATAATGACCAACAAATAAATAAAAATTACATGGACAAAGTGAGGTACAATTGACATTATGGGGGAAAAACCTCATGTTAATGTTAACCAAAAGACCCAAATTAATACATTCAAAAGGTATATGATGATTGATAGGACCAAGTAAAATCCTTCAAACCCAAACAATGCGATGTCAATGAAGAGGGGTCCAAGTTAATACGTTTCACTATTGAACAAATAATCCTTTTGATGTGGGTTAGCGAAAATGTTCAAAGGAGGAAACTCATTTGAATAAGTATGGCCTTTAAACTTGCTGGACTTGGGAATTTCATGATCACAAGGTTATGCACATTTGGTTATTCAAAATGGAGGATTACATCCACATGATGAAAGTCAATCGAAACATTATAGTGGAGTGAGCTTAGACCTACTTTCAAAGTTATGTGCAAACTTGGTGGAAGTAAATGCAATGTGAATTAGGACATATGCATGTGTATCATTGGGAAAAGTTTAAGGCATGAATTAGGGAATAACTCATTCCCAAGAAATTTGATCTATATACAACACAATGCAAGGTTTGGGAGCTTGTAATGCATGTTTCTAATGATTTAATTATTTACACACTAGTACAAAAGTGGGGTGCAATCCATTAACCTAAATCACTACGGGGCTTTCAAAGTGAAATATGTTCACCTCACCTTAATCATTTCAACTTGCCTAATGTTACTATAGGGTCACTATGTAATTATCATATTTCATTATTAATTAATTTAATACAATATTAATTGAAATAATTCATTACAATAAATAGGTTTTAAAAAATGTTGTTGCTTTAAATATCTTAAGTGATTTAGGCTATTGTATTTAATTTTATTTTTTACTAATTTATGTTATTTTAAGTTATTCCACCTTAGGCTATTTTGGGTTATTTTATTTTAAGTTCTTTTTGGCTATTTTTATTTGTGATGGATGCATAGGAATGATTCCCTACATTAAAATTTGGTTTTATGGGACCTTGGCTTTAGATAAAGGGGCGGTTTGGAAATTACGTGCCATGAGGGTGGTCTTTTTCATTTGTGATGTGTGTGTTAACAATGATAGTTGTAGACATTGACATGATAATGCATGATAGCAATAAGGTGTGTTACATTGGTTAGTTAATTAAGTCGTTGTAGTTTATTATTAAGATAAGTTACCCTAAATAATATGGTTTGATTTCTTGATTAGTAGGGAACCACTTAAGACATCATGTCAAACACAATGTTATTACACATATTAACCAAAAAAAATTAGATTATGGATCAACTATCAAGATATTACCAAAATGAAGTATTACATCATTTAATTATTACATACCAATGGTTAATGGTAAATGGTAAATGATAATTTTTATCATTACATGTCAGAAATTGATAGTTAGAACATAGTCACCGTACAATTTTGATTTTATGCCCCAAAGTTCAACATGAATTTTAAAAAGTCCTAAAAAAACAGGTTAAATTCCTTAACATGAAGACTCCCAACAATCCATTTTCTCTTCTTGGAGGGGCAATTTGTTAAACATGAGGTCTTATGAACTTATTGGACAAAAAAACCTCACACTCATTCATGACCAAAATAGTTATTAGGCAAATGGAGCTCCCATTGAAGGAGCTTGAATCATTCATTGAGGTGCATCTTGCATATGGCATATTGCATTCAACTTCAAAGTAAATTGGGAAAATGCTTATCCAATTATAGGTGAACTTCATAATGCCCAAGTTAGAGGGGATGCATGGTAAACACCAAGGCACCTTATGGGACACACAAGACATGGGTCTTATGAGTTTTTCATGATTTCCCTTTTGGGCTCTCCAATCAATGTGATTGCCATATTTTGCATCTTCATGAATCATTTTGTCAAGATTAACTAATTTGTGGTTATTTACATACACAACATTCTAACCTATTGTAAATTATTGAAGGAACACATGGAAAACCTCAAAGAAGGTGTTACAAAAGTTAAGTGAACATGAATTGTACATTAAGTTTGAGAAGTGTGAATTTGGGGTGCCTAAGGTACATGATTAGGCAAGGGGGACTTCAAATTGATGACTAAAAGGTGAAGCAAATTTGGATTGGAACCCCCAAAGTCTATGTTGGCACTATGATCATTCCTTGGACGGGCTTCATACTATCACAAGTTCATAATTGATTTTCTGAAATTGGCTATTCCTTTAACAAACCTTTTCTGGAGATGCATTCCAATTGGCTATTCCTTTAACAAACCTTTTCTAGAGATGCATTCCAATTGTTGAAGGAAAGATTGGTGACAACACCAATATTCATGAGGTGATGATGCCCTAGAAATGATAATGATGATGATGGTGACAATATTCACAAACTATCATAGTTTTACCATTAATTTTAAATGATTTACTCATTGGTAGAGAACCCCCTATTTTGCAACTACGTTTTTAACGACATCTTGACTGTAAAACGTAGTTGAAAGCAACAAAAATAGTTGCAAAGTATTTTTTGTAATTGAAAAATATTTTTTTCAATTACAAACCAAAAAAATTAACAAGTACAAATCAACAATGACATTCAAATTGAAAGAGTTTGCCACATGTCAATAGTCATTATTAACCAATTTAGTTGCTAACTATTTACCAACCTAATCATGAAATGTTGTCACCTTCCTTTGATTAATGGATGAAGTTCATCCATTGATTGTGTATGACATAAGCAAAATATTTAGTTGCAATTTTGACAGCATTTCAACTATGTCAAATGAATGTTTAACTAATGATATAGTGACCCATGGCACACCCAAAACATTCCACCATTGATTAGCCATAATAGAAATTAAGTTGAAAGGTAAATTGTGTTGCAACTATGATGGTCAATGCATTTGGCCAATGGTGGGATGACACGTGTGGTGATTTCACAATGGCAAAATGTGATTTTTATGACTAGGTAGTTTTGCAATTAATGTCCAAACATAGTCATATAATCATATGTGGCCTTTAATTGCTACCATATTAATAACTATGGTCAAAATTATGACTACATGAATATGCATATGACTATAATTAGGACTAAAAGTAATCATGACTAAGAATATGACTACACAATTCATATTGAAACAATATTTGAATTTGAAATGGACAAATAAATGATTACGTAGTTTAGTTTAGTTTACCATAATCTAAATATATTGACCTACTTTAACAAATCTAATTTATTTTAGCTTAATTTTGATCAAATGAAATAATTTAGTATAATCTAGCTTAATTTAACTTAATTTTATTTAAATTTAGCTAATTTATCCTAATTTTAATCTAATAAAATATAAGTAACTTAATTTAGCTTAGTTTAACAAATTTTAAATGGTTTTAAAGAAAAACCAAATTAAAGCAAAATTAATCCAAGTTTAACATAAGTGGTTTAATTTAACCATGTTTTGCCAAGTCTATTCAAGTTAACCTAAGTAGCCATGTTTAGCCAAGTTTAACATCAATACATTATTTTAACCTAAATTATCCAAGTTTTGTCAAGTTTAACAAAATTTAATTAAAAAATAATTTATGTTAATTTAGAGTTAGTAGGTTAGGTCAAATAGTCTAATGTTAATTTAGTTTTGCCAAGTTTATTTTCAATATCCTAGTTTAACCAAATTTATCTAAGTTTTGTCAAGTGTAACTAGGTTTAACTTAAGTAGCCAAATTTTGCCTAATTTCGCTTAAGTGTTTTAGTTTAGCCTAATTAACATTAATTTGGTCAAGTTTTACCAAGTTCAGCCAAATTTAGTTTAAACAATTATGCTAGTTTAATTAAGTTTAGCTTATTTTAGCCTAGTTTAATTCTATGTTAATTTATGGTAAGTAGGCCTACATTTAAGTTAAGAATGCTTAAGTTAATCTAAATTATACCATGTTAACCAAGGCTAAGCTACTACATAGCCTAAATTAACCTAAGTCAACCTAGGTTAACCTAGGGTGAGTTAGGTTAATTTGAACTAAAAATATTATTGTTTATAAATTAGTGGTAAGTAAAAATCATCATAAATAAATAATGTGGTACAACGGTTAAGAATTTGTTCCCCAAAGTGGAGTTGGGGAGTTAAAATCTTCCCACTTATAAACCTAAACACCTAAAAACATAAACATTTCAATGTCAAGATACCTTGGTGATTTACCTAGCCTATGAAGTTTTTTTAACACCTAGGTTAGGTTGTTTAGGGTAGGCTTTTTAGGCTAGGTCCCCTACGTTAAAAGGCTAACACATGACAATATTTGATCTTTATAAAAAAAAATTATTTGGTTTTAAAGAAAATTATGACACATATCATTTTGTGAGGTTGCCATGTGTTTCATTGGATCTAGAAATATGTCCTTTGTGACTATAGTCATGGCAAACAATAGTCGTTAGTGTGGTTGCAACTAATGCAACTAGTGGTATTTACGACATGGTCTTATGGAGTAGTAGTCATGTAGTCATTTCTAATCATAGAGAGCACATACGACTACATTTTTGTAGTCGTAAATGCCATGTTTCGGTGTTGTGTTTAATATGGTTTGGGATGAATTGATAGTTAAATGACATGTGGCATAACATGGTCCTATCTATGTACATGGTGCTTAATCACATGCAACCATTTAATTACCTAGGCATGGGCTAGGTTTTAATTTAATCCTCAAAGCTAGACCTAGGCACCTAAGTTAGGCCTAAACATAAGCAACCACATAACTTAAACTAGGGTTGGACCTAGGCATTGGTTAGGCCTACACCTAAATCACAAATAAACTTGTCCTATTTAATTTAACTTAGCCTTTAAGGTTGAAAGTTTCTTATTGGCTCATCCCAAATGGTGATTACATTTTCATGTTTACTTTGATTTTCCATCATCCTAATGCATTTTTTTGATATATAATTTGGATTATGTAAATGGAAGCCAAACAATATGGGACAAACATTTTAATTGCCACCTTTGGGAAGATAAGCCTAACAACACACAAGTCTAGAACTACACATTTTTAAATCTTTCTCATTTTTTGTTTAATTTGAGTGATGTAAAAAGTTATGGGAATGCCAATGTAAGCTTTATATTATATTTTAAAGCTCTAAAAGTAAAGGAACAACACAAAAGAAACATAAACATGTCAAAATTAGATAATGTGTTTTTTCAGAAAATGACCCATTATTTTAAAATGTCATATCTTCTTCATTTCTTAATCATTTTGTGTTATCTAAAGAGTTATGGGTGCACCCATCTAAGCTTTACATTGCTTCTTTAAGCTTCAAAAGCAAAGGACGAACATAAAAGAACCACAAAGAACATGAATGTACTAAATTTGAATGTGTGAATTAGGCTTATGACCAAGCACTTATCCCACCTACTTTCAATGCATGTATCTTCTTCATTTTTTTATTTATTTTGAATGATCTAGGTGGCCATGGGTGTGCTAAGTCAAGCCTTAAAACATCATTTTGAAGTTGAAAAACAAAAGAACGATGTATTAGGATTTAAAATTTTCTAATAGTTTAAATGTATGGTGGTCGACTAGTTTACTTTAATTGTAACCTTGTGATATCATAACTGCAATTTAATTAGTTGTTATGTAGTTGCAATTGAATTAGAACCTAGTTTTAATTTAGTAAGACCTAAACCTAAATTAATAGTTTACCTAACATAGGCACATAGTTAATTATGTTAATTACATGTAGTAACTATTCAACAATAATGTTTTATTCCATATTTTATAATTAGTTAAAATTACTAGAATAAATATTAATAAATTAATAATATTTATTTATTAATATTCTATTAAATATAATAAATTATCTATTAGTTAAAATATTTCAATATATAAAAATAATAAATTTAATTATAAGAATAATATAATATAATTATAAAATACTATTAAACATATATTTAATTATAAAATAATATTTTAATCAATATAAAATAGGTTGTTATTTTATTATTAATATTTGTATTATTATTATCTAACTTGTTATAACTACTATGAATTAATAAAATTTACACTGAGTAAAGATAAAATATAGTAATATCAATACTAAATGTTTAATTAACTATGTTAAAATAATAAATATATTAAATATCATCCATGACAACATGCTAATTTAAACTCACATTCACCATGGCTCAAACTTGAGAGAAATCACCATTTTTTTCACCATAGTGTATTTTGTATTTTCCTACATGGGCTACATAAAAATGAATTTTGTTTTTGGTGACTCCCAATCAAGAGTTTCCATGATGCACCCCTAGGTTTATTGAATGGTATTAGTGGTAAAAAAACCCTTCCAACTTTTAGTTTTGTAAGAAAATGTAAACCTAATGCGCATTCCCTAGATCCTAAGGTGAAAGAAGGTGTGAGAGCTTCATGATGGGATTAAGAAAAAACCCTAAGTTGAGCTCACAATCTCATCAAAATAATGCACAAATCAAGAAAAGAAGGTGATTATTATAGTTTGGAACCAAAATGGTACATGAACAAACTAAAAGCCTAAACATAGGTTTAGTAAACACCCCATTGATGGCCAATGGTCATTTTGGGAATTTTATTTCCAACCTTTCATATGATTATAACAACTTGTGATTTAAACCATTAATTTGAGAATGTGACCAAACTTTAGTTATTTTCTTTTCAAGACCTTTTCAATGGTGGAATGGAAGTTCAATTTGAACAAAGTTTGGAGATAGATTTGTTTCCAAAGTTCCAACATTTTATGTTTCTTAATTCCCAAAATAAGAATCCATTTCAAGAGTCTTAGGACTTATTTTCTTGCACTCTTCAACACTTGTGGGAGTGCACCCCTAGAACAACTTAGCTTTTCTCTTAGGTTGTTTCCCTTGTCATGCCCTAGCTATGGTTATGAGCCAAGGCTAGGGTTATAATATTTAACAATTCATTTCTATTAGTTGTCAATGTTGTTGTCATTGTTATCATTTTTAAACATAGGCCCAAATTTCAAATCTCTTTGTAATTACATGTTATTTGACTAGGATTTTGGGCACAAGTAAGGCATGAATTGTAATGGGTAGGATCCTCATGGAGATTAGAGTTCCCCTTGAGCCTAAAATTGTTTGGATATGATGTTTGTGTTTTTTTATTTAAATTTTTGTTTGGGAACTCTATGACATAGTTGTTATTAGAGGTTTCATTATATTTTCTTTGTGTGAAGTTTTTTCTTTGTTGTAATAAAGTTGTTATTAAAGTTCGTTCAAAGAAATACTTGTATAGTTAAAAAAAATTCTTTTAATTTTTTTGTTCATCTGCACATTTTTTATACTATATTACATTCAATAGCATTATAAGCATATAACTTGAAGCATAATATAATCACATGAACATATAGTCTTTGAAAACTAGGTCTTTCTTCGGACCCATCAAGACAAAATACTTAGATGGAAAACAACAAAGTAGTCATGCTAAGATGTTATCCTTATCAAAACATTGGTTGTAATACGTAAGTAACTTATAAAAATTCATACACAAAAACCTTATTCAATCTTGAGGTAATGTCCAAAAGAACTGAAGTATCAAAGGTACTTTAGTAATTAGAGGATTATTGGATTTGAAAATAAGAAAAAAATAATATTTGAAGTTAAAACATAATATGGAGTAACTAGGTAACCTAAATAGGAACCTAAAGCAACAAATGATTCAAGAAATGAAACTATTATTGTTAAAGTATACCCTTTGTAAAGGGTTATTATAATTTTAAACAAGAAATTTAACAAGTTTCCAACATCTCTAACATAGGATAACTACCTATTTGGATCATGTGAAAGGTGAATCTTGAGCTTCATAATCTTGGGAAAGAAACCACTATAACACTTCAACAACATGTAGAAAAAACTTTAACATATAAACACCAATATATTAAAAACTGCAATATAATTTTAACAATTACATTTTGGTTATAAGCTATTAGAACAACATCCGCATGCACACTCCAAAAATTTCTATCATTATATTGAATAACCAATCTACCTTACACGAATGCCCCTTATTTTTTAGTTCCTCAACAAAATCCTCCTATGGGCTTACATTGAGGACAAGCCACACAACAAATACCAAATTCAACCCCTTAAGTGGATGAGGTAACCACCACCTACCTCTCCATAATCCTTCCAAATCAACCTTATACCTTATTTTAGTCATTAAATTCTAGCTACCTAACTCCACCTAAATCCTTGTAGTTACTAAACAAAATAGTGGATATAAGTCAACCACTATTCAAAACAATGGAAGTAATGGATTTTCAACTACTCCTATTTGCATTCAATAATTTTGAATTATTGAATCACTGTAATAAATAACAAAATCTAATGGACAAAATTGTAATATGTCCTTCAACAATCCTAAATGGGATCTCATAACAATGATTCTCACACATTGTATTAATAACCAATTCCAAAGTAAACTATTCATTATCCTAACCATGGGTTCTCACCACAAAGTTTCTAACATATAAAACCTAAAATAACCAATTTGATGAATGTATACAATTGGAGTTTGGCATAAACCTAAGCATGTCACTTATGGAATGCCAAAGGAACTAGATTGATATTTTGGCATAGAATAATCCATTTTTCTTATGATTCAACCCTAGGACATGCATATTGTGTTGAGGGACAAAGTCTTTAAATCTTATGACATGATAGTCGTGAAAGCTTTGGACCTCAAGGCCTACAAGTTTGGGACATGAAACTTGAAGCTTAAAACCTTAAGGCCCAAGGGACTTGGATTAGTCATTCTTTTTGGATGAAACATTGCCAAAATATGACAAATGTTTTTCAAAACATAAAATTTTATTATAAATTCCCTTTTTTCTGGGCCTAAAAGCGACAAAAAAATTGTTTCTTCGGGGAGAGTGTTGCCACATTAATGCCTATTGCTTGCAATTTTAGAAGTTATTTGAAATAATGTTGTTAGTTATGTCAAAATTTTCTTTGGGATGTTCACCACTTTGGCTCCATCAGGATATTGAAAAACAAAAAACAAACTTGGATACAAAAATTGAGGGCCAAATAAATGAAGGCCATGTGAAATTATGACTTTGAATGCATACCTATCTGGGGGCTTTGTTTTTTTTGAGTCCAAGTTAAACTTGTTTTTGTCGTGATGGAGTTTGTGCATGATAATTTTATGTGTTGGGGGCTGAAGTGTATGGGACTCCTAGGCCATTAGTGAGAAATTCCCACAAACAACCTAAGCCTATTGTATTTTGGCCATTTGAAAAAAAAAGTTGCCAACATCCTAAATCAAATGTCTAGGCCATTAGTGAAAGATCCACAAACATTGCAAACCAAATGGCTTGCAAACACAATAAAGTAGAGGTCCCATGGGCCATGAATAAGCATGTAAAAGGTTTACAAACATTCTAGGCCAAAAGTCAAAAGTTATATGCTAAAAGCCCATGAATACTTTAAACCAAATGCCTTACAAGCACACTAGCCCAACTCAATGAAGAAGCCTTAAGTGATAGAAACTAAAACATGAATTGAAGATCAACTTGTTTAGGTTTAAATGTTAGACACTAAATCAAGATTTTATTTCAAGCAAAAACATGCCTTGGCTTAAGATTTTTGGTTTGGGGTTAGAATATTTTTGAGCATTTTGGTTTAAGGCTGAAATTGCTTTTGGCACCTTGGCTTAGGGTTGGTCACTTTGGCCTAGCCCTAGAGGTAAGGGGTAAAAGCATGGTTAGGTGGCTCACTTTTGACATTTTGAAATTTGCACATTATATATTAGCTACAGATTCCTACAATTATAATAGCAATCAAAATGTAAATGCTATAATTATTCATTATGTTTTTGGTCACAAATATTGGTAAACCACCTTAGACATGTGATTGGTACAAAAAATCCATGTGAAGTCTTGGAGATTTCAATTGAATTGGAAAAAAATGAAAAAAATGACAAGGATCATAATATTTTGAATTTTAAAAATGAAATGTTTTGTATTGAGAAAATTTGAACACATTTTATTCTTAAATTCCTTATTTGATAATGGTCTATTAATTTTTTAAAAATTCGACACTACTATGAATGACATATTGTTAATTTTCTTTGAGTGACAAATGTAGTTTCATCATTTCAAATGTTCATTACAAGTCTATATTTTTTGTAGAACTCATCCATAATTTTTAAAATGATTCTCACAAAAATCTATTGTAACATGAATACTTAAAAAATTGACAATGCTAATGTTCAATATGACTTCACATTTAAAATTCATTTGCAATAAAAAAAAATTGCAACTATGACATTCCAAACTGTCCACCTAACTGTGCTTTCACCTTAAGTAAGTAACCTAAGAAAGCCACCTTGATGTCCACCACCTTCACATGGTAGGCATCCACCTCATGCACACAAAACGACACAAACTTATTACTGGACCTTTGTCTTGTGATTTCTCATACAAGTTTTTTATTACTGTTGTACCTTGTCAGCTTTGGCACAAATTATGTATTTTTTAAAATGCTGAAATTATCAAAAAATTATTTTCAAAAAAAATATTTGTTTTGGAAGGAAATGAAGAATCTTTTGATATATTCAAAAATATTTTAATTTTCCAAATGGAAGCTTCAAAATTGATTAATTATTCAGCATACATGTGCCGAAGCTACCCCTGTACTATGGTATACCTATCAGCCAAGTAGATGAAAAGTTAAAACCGAAGAAATAAATGAAGACAATCCAATGAACTACTATTGCAATCTCCCCTCATGTGAATCTTGAGTTCAAACAGCATCTGGCGTTCAAGCAGCAGAAACAAAACTGCACAACCTACTACAACTAGTTGTGTCTATAAAGTTTACTGTGCAGCATTAGATGATGAAACCCTGCCAATCATAAATAAACCAAAGCACCCAAAAGAGGGGAATACAAGGAACAAAATGGAAGTATACGTCCAAGAAAACAAAAGAACCACCTAACAGGGCAAACCACAAGGGCAACATCGAGTTCCCAAACCCCGCCTCCTGTGGCGAGAAGCATATCAAATAAGGAAATGACATTAGAGCGTCGAGCAATATAAGACAAAAATATGAGTAAATTGCTGAAAACCGTACATCTGCAGAGACCCATTTGCGACATTCATGATATCACAGGGACCCATATACAGAGTACATACAGTACTGAATGGGCATATATAGCTTACTTACTGAATGGGGCAAGTGTGGGAACTTTAGAAAAAGGTCCACACCACAGTAACACTTTTCAGTAAAAGTATAGATCTGGCAAACTGCTGACTCTACCCATCAGCCCACAAGCCTCAAATGCCAGGTCTGTGTACACAGAGAGATTCCCCCACTTAGAATAGCAAAAGTATAAGTTAAGGTGTTGGGAAGTTGGAACAAACTTGATCACACCTACCCGGATCTTCTTCCTTTGCACTAAAATTTTACTCACAAGCTCAGACTCAGGCAAGTGATTATTGATGAGCATGTGCCAGTGCCTTTAGGACTCACATATATCTCTCATAGTGGCTGATTTCAAGGCCAATACGCCCCCCCCGCCCCCCTCCCCAATCTAACCAGACCAAGAAGGCAACCCCACAGCTATATAGACCTCCTTGTTTTTGCATCTTGTATTTGCAGATACCTTTATTGCGCATAAAAAACCCTCAGGCACTTCCAAAAATGGAATGCTCACCTTTGTGGCCATTCTGTTTTTTGAAACGCCCATGGTTAGTTAATTTTTTTTATAAAAAATCAATGATATCTGATGAGTACCAGTCGGGTACCTGCCAGGAACAACGGAAAACAAAAAAAAAAAAACAAGCGGTGATCTTTATGCCATGTAAAGCCCTTGGGGACTAGCATTAGCAGATTTGGGCCCACACCTAGCTCTGCCTTGCGGGACCCTTATTCTGATAAAGCCAGTAGCCTCAGGCTTTACCGCGGCTATGCGTAATCTGGTAAATTTCATCGAACTTCCAGCAAGATGGTTTTCTTGGTGAGATGTGGGCGGCATGGTCCCAGTTAAAGCTATAGACCCCATGTTCTTCAGGGTCTGTTAGTATAGACCCAAACTCATTCCAAGAACATTTTAGAGGGACATTGCCCCAACCTCCCCCCTTTTCAGGGTCTGTTAGTATAGACCCAAACTCATTCCAAGAACATTTTAGAGGGACATTGCCCCAACCTGCCCCCTTTTCAGGGTCTGTTAGTCCAGAGTCCAGACCCCAGAGCTCCAGAAACATGGACACAAAGACGTGTAGCAGTAGTGCTAAGTTGCTCCATTCTTGATCTGACCCTAAGTGACATGTCCCTGTGGTAGATTTGCACTGAGACCACATTTGGGGGACTTGCAAGGAGCAAGGCACTGAGCTCCTGTGAGGGAGCTTGCTTACGATTGCGTTGCTAGACCTTGTCAAGGCAACTGTGAGTCTTAAGTCCCTAGACTAAAGGGAAGTCTGTAGTGAGTCTATCTCCACAACTCATGGTTGTAGAACAAGTGTTGTGTCTTGGTTGTGAGCCTTGATGCCAAGGTTGGCTAATGTGTGTCATGTACAGTTAGCTAGGAGCGTAGCCTCGGGGTGAACCCCTTGCGGGGAGGGAGGCAACAGCCCCTTCAATCATTATCAGAAAGGGAGAAGTACAGAGGCGGGAGGAAATGCCACCGAATGGTGGCGTTGTCACTCCCGAAGATATTCAGATGCAACCATTCATTCTTAAAGGCAAGCTCAATTCTATCTTGAATTTCTAAGTCTTTGTCGGGCCTGGGGGCTCTGATGGCCTTCCAGGTGGCCATGCCGACTTCGACAGTGGCCACCCAGGCCTGTTGAAGAACTTTGTTGAGGGAGTAGCAGTCGTCAAAGTGCTTGCAGCACCTCTCAGACCAAAGGTAGTAAAGAATGAAGGTGCGGAGGATGTCGAGAGGTTG
>Ga0209208_10006116_pt1 | contig 16614 bp, 14 predicted proteins | sample S1TSphfallax_3_FD_187694 | JGI IMG/M metagenome (GOLD analysis project Ga0209208, IMG submission 187694) | Host-associated microbial communities from peat moss isolated from Minnesota, USA - S1T2_Fd - Sphagnum fallax MG (SPAdes) (version 2) | ecosystem: Host-associated > Plants > Peat moss >...
ACGCGCATTCTTAACTTTAGAGTGACAAAATTGGCCACCTCTTGTCAAAAATTAAGACTCAAGCCAAAATCTAAATTTCATGGATGTTATGTTTACAATCACTTGAGTAGAAAGGAACTGTCATTAGATGCAGGAGTAGCACACTTGATTAAATCAGGCAAAAACATTTGTGCAATCAAAAATAGGGCCCAATTTTCTTTTTCAACTTAAATGTAGAGCTCTACTAAAATTATATTTTTGGTCACTAAAAAGAAAAAAAAATGTGGCTTAATGTTAAGGGTTTGGAATATTTCAAAATCTTTCAAATATGTGATAAGGCATCAAGAATTTCTGTCCCACAAATTGTATAGGAAAAATGCAATGACTATGGCCTCCCACCTTGGGATACCTTGATCAATTGCATTCTATTAGAGATATCCACAAAGTAATGAAAACACAGCACCAGTACTCTCTTGTTTGGTCATAAAGAGGTGAAATTTCTAAAGAAATCATAAAAGAAGTACACTGGGCTTCAACAGGGACTGCCAAATCCGAGTTTCACCTTCTCTTGTTATTTTCTGATTGCCTTCTATCAATCATTGCTGTTATTGTGTGTATACTGCAACTATAAATATTCTCTAACCTCATGCATTTAATCCTAAGTTCCAACATTTTATACCCATATTTAATATAATTTCATTACTTTGCAAATCAGAGGGTTTGAAGGTTGAAAGACGTGTTAGGGCGCCCAAAAGGGGGTCACTTTATGGATATCTCTATTGAGCAACAATCTTTAAAAAAGTGATGATGGTGCACCAAAGCTCTATTCTTGGACACAACTTATGAATTGTAAAAACTAATAATGATATTGGCATATCCTTGTGACCACATGGTTAAATAGAAGACATTAGATCAGCAATGGGTTCTTATTGCAGGCAATATAAAAGTCTGGTCCTTATTGCAAAGAACTGCCTACTTCTTTTTTCCCTGGCTGCCCATTTGCATCTCCAAGTCTCATGATGTGTCTGGTAATGATATCACACATTTTGGAGCTGCCCAGAAACATTTTTGGTCCTTTAATACACATTTTGGGTCAGTAATGGACACCTAGTTCATTAAAGGCCAAAAACATGCATAAAATGTGTATGGGCAGCATCCATCCTGGGGCGAAGGGCAGATAGTGAAAAAAGAAATGCAGCACCTGCAATAAAGACCCATTTCTGATTTAATGTCCTTCTAGTTGAATCTTATAAAACGAATGAACTTCTACTTCAATCCATGTGTTTTAATGATTCTACTTTCACCATGACACAAATTCCTTTACATTTTACTTCAGCAATTTGCGGGTTCCACTTTGGTCACAACAAATGTGAATTGACAATGGAGAACATGCTTGACATGTGAATCAACAGTGGGGGAAAACCAGTTACACTTTTGAAAATGCCCTGAAAGGGGTCCCATTAACCCGTAAACACAAAAATACACTGAAAAGTGAAACAAATTGGTCGGCCCTGATGTTCAGGGGTTAACGACCTATGGAACGGACGCTGGTCTTACTGGGCTTGCAAGTTGGCATGTCCGTGGGTGGACTGGGCCCTACTATATTATGTGGTAGGGATGGCAAGGGCTTTAAGAGTATCTCCACCGCGAAACTGTAAACAACTCCTTTATGTTAGAATAGAATTGTTGTTTAATGATCACTGTCCCCACGCACAAACATCATAAAAGTCCCTTTAAACACCCAAAGACCATTTATGTCTTTATATCTGGACCATTAATAGTCACTGTCCAAATCCATAGTAGAAAAAAGATTTTGCAGGGGTGAAAAATGACCACTGCAAAATCGACATCAATACAGGAGTGCAGCAGGATTCGCCCTATCCTGCTGGAAGATTTAATGAAAAGGAGTTCTTTGCAGGCGTGCGGTGGAGCTGCTCCAAGGGCAGGTGCAAGAATCAAACCAAAATTTTCACCTTTAAGTACACTATCGAGCTGGTGTCCCGCGTGATTCTTTGACTGTCACATGGTTCTTTGAGAAGGAGCCAACCAAAAAAAACACACATGTTTTTGATTAATTTTGTGAGCTTTGGAGAACTACAGAAGTTGGACTTATACATTATCTATCTATGAAGGAAGGTAGTTTGTTTTGTTTTGTAGCTATGAGGTCCACCGATGCTTCAGATCGTGTTCTTGGTGTCTTTGGAAAGCTCTCGAGGAGGGGTGCATGGGCTTGGACGTTCCATGACGTTTGGACTTGCGGTGCAAAAGTTTTTGAATATTGAATGATTTCTTCACTGAAAATTAGATTAAATTGTAGCTAAAGTTTTCTGAGGAATTGGAATGTGCCTTTGGTGTAATTAGAAAGAGCTTGATGAGCAGGATTTAATGGAATTTATTTGAAAAGATTTGGATTCAGAATGTGAGAGATATCGATTTTTAAGCGTTTTCTGCCGTCAAAATTGAAATAAATTCCAAAAAACTAGGTTTTGAAAGGGAAAAACAGTTGAGGAGGTGGTAACACTTGGGCCAACGGCACAGGCCACACTAGTCCAACTAATAGTATGCTTTTGGTGGGCTATTGAAGTCTTTTAATTATTGTCATTTGCATAAGATGTAAAGCTACTTTCAAAGTACTTGACGATAGGTTTTGGGGGTCCAATTCAATTCTCTGCCGCTTAAGCCTGCCAGCATGAGCCTGTACTGCAAACCTTTTGCGCAAAATAGGCCCAAGGTTCTTTTTTCTTTTTTTCTTCATATTTTATATGTAGCTGCACTTGTGATCATGTATAATACAGTTTGGGCAAATTTGGCTATAACCAGGATATGAAAGTAAATAAAAGTTTAAGATCCCTTCCTTCACATTTTTGGCTACGTGCTAGAACCCAATAGACAAAAATCTAGCGATGTCTCTCTGCAGTCTCTTGCAAGTCAGCAATCTACCAAAACTTGAATCTCCTATCCCACGAAATTGAAAAAAAACACAAACCCTGCATGGGAGTTAATCAAAAGGAACAATTCTAAGTTTCATGGGAACATGCATGAACTTAAGTGTGGTGATAGGAGCAAGATTCCTTTAGTTCCCTTCACCAGAATAATCTAACTCTCCCTCTGCCAAATAGAAGAATCTCTTGAGAAAAAAAGAATATGTGTTTTTCTAGTTCATATCATGTGAATGTTTAATATTGATATTAGTAGTCATGTTCAACTCCACTTTTTGTTGAGGCCATTTTATGAGATGCCAATCAAACAAGTGCTGATTACAAATTGTTTTGCAAGTTGTAATAGCATAAGATTTCTTGCAAGAGTTGAAAATCTAATCCATAAAGAAGATTGCATGCACCCATTGCCAATATACCAAAAAGTTCAATCAGCCAAGTTGTAATGGCACAAGATTTCTTACAAGTGTTGAGCATTTGATCCATAAGCTCTTCCAAACACATTGCCATTACAACAAAATGTTCAACCTTGGGTGGGTCCACCATGATATGAAATGGGCCAATCAAATTATTTGTTGATTGCACAAAATGTGGCAACTTTTGGTGGCATAAGATTTCTTTGCAAGAGTTGAGCATCTCATCCATAAAGCATAATTGCACACCCACTTGCTAGTACACCAAAAAGTTCAACCCTAGGTCCACCATGATATGAAATGTGCCAATCAAATGATTTGTTGATTGCACAAAATGTGGCAACTTTTGGTGGCGTAAGATTTCTTTGCAAGAGTTGAGCATTTCATCCATAAAGCATAATTGCACACCCATTTGCTAGTACACCAAAAAGTTCAACTTGGGACCCATCATGTTTATATCAATCATACTTATGTTGCTTAAGGTTTTTTCTTCAAATTGGAAGGTAGTTACTAGTTCTTAATATGGTGGCATGTCAATACCCAAGCAAATGACTGTCTATCCCCATCACTCTTAGGGTAGTGCAAAGAAGTGACTATATTATTATTAAGAAATTATAATTCTAGCATCTTTAATGATCTAAAAACATTTGTCATAATGGCATGGAGGATACCTTTAATAATAAGATATGTAAACCACACACCAGGGGTGACTATGAAGGAACATCATCCATTTGGTGAATCAAATATGGACTTATCTAAGAATAGTATGGCTATTAGTGATTCAAACAATGGACTCATAACTTAATTTGGTTCCTCTATAACTAGCTCTACCATGTAGGTGTTTAGACATTGTCATTGGATGTTTATGGTAAATTTAAATTTAAATTTTCAGCTTCATTTTCTTGAGATTAGTAGAAGTTGTACATTTCAAAATGAAGTTTCGTGCAAAATTGTCAAAAATAAAACACTACTTACTAAACAATGTTTTTTTGGAAAGAAAATTTGCTATTTTTCAACTTGAATATGGGGTTGGTAAATCACAAAGGGATTCTTACTTTTTAAACTAGCATAAATCACAAAACTTTCATAAAAAAAAACTTCAATGTCACCATAATGAAAACAATGGGAGGACACGTGTTCTCTACTTACCATCAAGGCAAAATCATGAATTGCAAATTGTTTGATCATGAATCTCTAAATCACTAGATTGTTGCCCTAATTATCATCAATTTCATAATCTTAATTCATTCCTTAAACCCATTTTTGTTAAACTCGTTTTCTCTTATACATTGTCAATGTGCAAGCTAGGACGAAAACTTACAAGCACAAGTTGTTCTATTGTAGAGTTTGAAACTTTGAATGCACACTTTTTCACAAGGGTGTTTATTCTTTCATGTGTTTTGAATCATTATTCAAAGCTTGCAAGTGAAGTGACAACAAGGTGGTGGTTCAATTTTCCAACTTCTAGCTTCAATCTTCAAGTGACAAACATTAAAAAAGTCCTACACCTTTTAAAGTCCAAAGTCCAAGCTTCAAACAACTTGATTATTTATATGCATGAAGCTTGAGTCTTGAAAAGTAGTCAATTGAAGGTTTTGTAGCTAATTTGCAATTTGCATTGTCTTTGGTTTTTTATGGTAGCTTGTAAATGTTAGGTTGTGCTTGTCAATCAAAGGTTGGTGCCGAAAATATATATTTCACTTTAATAAAAAATTGGTTTTTGTTCAAATTAGAAAATGGTGCTCAGTGGCTCACTCATTGTAAATTTTAATTTATGACATATAAAAGGTGTTAATAATTTCATGTTAGTTTAAATATGAAAGATAACATATGCTTCTTCTAGCCATCATTTTGCCCAAAAGTGATTCTAAGTAGTCTTTTATACACTTCCAATGAATACCACAATAATTACCGCTTGGTGGTTTGTAAGGTGCATTGTTGTGTTACATATTAACCTATTGATGAACCAAATAATCTAAATGGTTCCAATTTTGTAAGGTTTTATGCATCCAACATTTAATAAGCTTTGATATATTGTTATGAATTTCAAAGGGGAAATTTGGTGTAAGCTTGATTAATAACAACACACATGTGAAAAATCTAATAAAGGAAAAAATAAACAACTTTGCAAAGAAGGAGGACGATGAACTAAAAATAGAAGTAGGATAAAACTTTCAACTAAAAGTTGAAGGAGAAGTAAAGTTAAGAGCATATGTTGAAGCAAAAGGTAAACCAAAGCTAAAATGAAAATTCAAAACAAAAGTAAACTTAGTTGCAAAACTTAAAGCAAAAACCAAAATCCAAGCAAGAGGATATTTGATTGATTCAAGCAAAAGTTGAGGTTGAGACAACGGTAGTAACACCAAAAAGGAAAGTAGAAGTGGCACCAAAAGTCAACCTTGATGTCAATGCTAGTTAATAATAATTTAATGGTTTAGTTAAAACTTTGTTAGTTTGAACATTGGGTCATATTTTTCCCAATGGTTTATGCCCATGGCCATGGTTTAGAAGTTTGTGCACATGGGGCCAATAATCTATGGCCCAATGTTTTAAACATTCAAATAAATTGCAAGTTCTATGCACACTTAATTTTGTGCTATAATAAAAGCAATTTCAAGTTATTATGTGCTTCACTAAAGTTATGGTTGGGACATAATTTTAGAAAGACTTTTGATATTGATGTGAACCATAAGTTTCAAGTTGTCTAAGTTTTGAAATGCAATGGGTAGAACCTATTTTCAATGAAGCTAACCTAGTTATGTCAAATGTCATGCCTATTTTAAAATGGAGAAGGAAAAGTTTTCATCAAAAAACATGAAGGTAAAATAAAAAGCTAATGATGGTAAGTGGTTTATGGATGCAAAATGTGGGCATGCAAAAATTGAAATTACTTGTGCTTAATTATTAATAACAACTATTTTCCAAGAACTTAACCTTAGTGATGTAATGGAAAACAAGCAAAAACTTATTCAATTTGCCATTTTTTTCAACCTCCTGACTAAAGGTTAACCAATGACAAATTATGAAAATTTTAAACCTTTGTTTAAGTTTTTAAACTTGAATTTGTCCCCAAATAACATTAGTTTGATAAGGTTTGTTGGGAAATGATAAAATGCATAAACCATGACATGAAAAAATTGACCAAGTTAGTTATTCTCCAAAAATGTTAAGTTTGTATCTCTTATTTGTGATGAGAGATCTTTGTTTGTCATTATTATGAAAAGGAATTCAAAATTGAAGATGTAAAAACCTTTTGATGTGAATTTGCTTACCTACCTATGGAAAACCCTTTCCTCATAACAATTTTTTATAAAATAGCCCATGAGTACATCAAGTTGGTTGAACTTGATTTGCAAGTTATTGGTTTACTAAAGGATGAATGGTGTTTTTTTATACTCACCTTCATGAAAAATAAATTACAAAATTGACTAACTATGCATGTGGAACTAATCATTCAAACATTCAACTAAAATTGTTCACCTCCCAAGACTTCCTTTTTGGACTAGCAATTCAAAGTTGGAAAGTTAATAGAAATCAATATGAAGTTTGAAGGTTGAATGTGGAACCTAGTCCATGGAAATGGTGCCCAAGTTTCATATTTTTCTCATCATGTATCCTAATTTTTAATTCTTTAGGCTTGGGCCCTGAACCTTTTTTTTTGTGGGTAATTTGGTTGGAGGTTTGAACTTGGATGTAGTGTTCACATGTCTTGCTTCCCCTATTTCTTGGCCCACCCAAATTTTGGCTTGGTTGATTTTTGAATCCTTAACCTTGTTACATAAATCTATCAATTGTTTTTAATGAAGGTGGTACTATTCACTGCTTAGTGGCTTAGTGACTCAATGTTATGAATATATGGTATCATTTTGGGTATGAATTGTGGGCCATGGGTGGTGGCATTTGGCAATGGGCATATATCTATCAAGTGACTATTTTTGATGGTTATTATAGTTTGAGTATTAATTGTCAAGACAAATGAATTGCCCTTTGTTTCCATGATTCATGTTTTTGGGATATGGTAAAACTTCAATCAATCCCTTTTGGGCCTTTGGGAACTAAGAATTTTTTTCATCATGAGCATGCAAGACTAACATTTTCTTTTGTGCAAGTTAGCTTTTATGTTGCAATGGGTAGGGCTTTTACTAGTTAGGGTTCAATTTCCCCATATAGTTTTGTTCCCACAAATCAGAAACAAAAAACCATTTGTTTGTAGAAAAATTGATAAAAGTTTAAAGCTTATAGTTCCAAAACTTACTTTAAAAGTTATGCTTTCACACATCAGTAAAAAATCTACAAATTTCCTTGCCATGTAGCTAAACAATTCGACACAAACATGTCCATGTGACACTTACAATTCATAAATAGGCTACCATGTAACCAACTTGGCTGAAATGAAAAAGTAAAAAAAAATTGATTGTTTGCACCAAATAGCCTATTGCAAACAATGATGTTACAAAGTGAGCATGTGGGCATGAGCATGAGCCTATGAACACGAGCATGTGAACAAGAATGGATATTTTTGGAATATTTTAATGACATGAATAAAATATTTTAAAAATATATCTATGCCATGTAGGAATGACGTGGAAAATATTTTTCCACATGTACATGGATGAAAGTCAAAAAATGGATGAAAAGTTTAAATGAAAGTTGAACATCAATGAACTTTTTGGATGATAATTACAAGTTGACAAATAATTTGGATGAACCATTTGATAGGTTGAAATGTATGGATGGAACTAATTCCAAAAGGATGAAATGTTTGGATAAACGTGGAACATGAATGAAATTTTGGATGATAATTGGAAGTAGATGAATTGTTTGGATGACACTTTTAGCTGGTTGAGTGTATGGATGAAAGTAATTCCAAAATAGTTATGACAAATGGAAATTATTAAACTCGCATGATTTTCATGTCCAACTTCACCTACAAATAAAAGTGTCAAAGGCGAAACTCAAAGGAGCTACATTACAATGTAAAAGGGTGAAACAATAACTTGTGTAAATTAAGTCAAGTCACATAATAAGTCAAGGGTAGGAAATCCACATAATGATGGAATGAAAAAATGTTTGAAAAATTAATGAATAGTGCACTACACACATCATGTTGAAGAATATTTTCATTTCTACAACATAATAAATTCCAAAAGAACCCATAACAATCCTATTTAACAACAATCTAATGATTTTGTAACCTAATTTACCTCTACGACTTTGGCACGATCTAATAACCTATGAACCTCATTCCATCTCTAGGATGGATAGTGGATGAATGGTGGTTCTCTAATCCCATAATACATGGCATATTGTAAAATGCAATACAAATGTTTACATGGCATTCATGGCCTCCCACTTGCCCAAGGACAAAACCATTATGGAAAAAAAATCCATGCAATTGCAAGCCGAATAATCATTAATCATTACCTCATATTGCTTACAATTATCTGGTAGTCCGGAAAGGAGGCGGTAAATCTATCCATATCCTAGAAGAGGAATGTTTGAAGGAGTTAATAATGTGGCTTCAAGAGTTTGTCCCACCTCCCACTTGTTTGCTTGCAAAATGGATAGCTTGGAAGTGCTAGGACAACGAATCTTTTTCCCATTCCTTGATTTTGGCCAAACATTTGGATCCAATGGCTTATAGACAAGGGCAGAAGTACCATCCCCAAAGAGATTCTAAGGGGCACATCCGGGAGGCTACTTCATAGGTGCAAATATGTCGTCCCCAACCGGATTAACAAAGGGACATCTTGGCTTTTCTGAAAGTAAGAAACCAGCCTCCTCCAATGCCACAACTTCAAATTGAGTGAGATTTAATTTGTCCCTTCTTGCACAAGCCATAAGGAAGGCAAGGTTGGCCTATCAAATGCATATTTCATGCTTGTCCCTCCCACACAACGCATAGGGTCATCATGACAAAACCAGAACTTATGTAGCTCAAATTGATACACCTTGGGCTATAGTAACCAACATAACACGAAACATGAATACCATGATTTGTATGTTTTGAAATGATTATAGCTTTGTAGTAATGTTTAATGGTTTTTTTGCAATGCTAAACAACAATTGTTTGATTTCAGGGGATAATGTTCAATTCGCCAAATGTCATCCCCACATAGGCATTCAAGAACCTTTGCACCATTGTGGGTGATAATAGGATCAAGGCCACTTGTCTCCTTAACATCCACAATTAATGACTAGTTTATTAGAGTTGTTGCATTGGCCACTTTCGGACAAGAGAAGTTCACCAATCATGCCGGTGTGGATATGCTTTTGATTCAGGTGGAAAGTATGCCTTGTGTTTGGCTAATCCAAACACTTCTTCATCTTTTAAGTGTAGAATTTTAGTAGAAAGACTAGAACTTGAGGTGTACTTGGCAACTGCAATAGAAATTTGGATTGGGCCCCAAACATGATTGGCCCTATGTAGGCGTAATTCATTATTATCCAGACCAATCCTTGATGCACCTCCTTGTAAGAATACATAATACCATGAACACTACTTGAATGTTTGCACGTAATTGTTGGATGTTGCAGCAAAGAGGCAAGTACCCCTATTGCAAAATTGTTGGAGCCAAATGTTATGGACTATTTCAGATAAGTTGCAAATCAACATATCAACTTCCTCCTCCAAAGAGAATTTCTACAAACACCTAAAATGAATGAAGTTAGAATTCATGAAGGATAGATGCAAAATAAAATTTGAACAAAATAATCTGGAAGAACTTACATCTAACATGAAACCTCCCCAATGTCAAACACAAAACTGCTAAAAGCTGAGCCAATTGTCGAACTCTTGAATGGCACCTTCATTTGTAGTTCTAAACAAATACCACCAAGACTAAATGGTAACGTATTGAAGGTCATTTTCTTCCAAGGACATGGTGTTTTTGTACTCATAACAAAGGGCTTTGTGTCGATCATGGAACTCTGGTGCGAACAACTACTTGGTGTATTTGTCCAAAAATTGAGTCCAATGGAAAAAGCAAGTCCGCTCTTTGTCCACCATCTTCACTATAAGATTTCCAATCCCATACAATTCAAACAACATTATGGTTTGCTTGCACACCATTCACCATGAACCCCTTAAAAACGGGCATACCCAACCTGTTCTTCTCAACAACTACGTTTAGCTTCCTCCACAAAATGCATTGAACTTTCGTATCTTTGGATTACATGTCACAAATCGCAATTGTCATGACCTTACAATAGATCGGGTCGTAAATGTGATAGGCCATGGTCGTCCATCCTTGAACACACATTATGTGATCAAACATCATCCACACATTTTGTAAATCATCACATGATTGCATTCATCGAACCAAATCAAATTTGGATGCAGCTCCATTGATAAACATTTTGAACAAATAAACCTTTTGCCTTGCTTGTTGACTAGGAAAACATCTATCATGAATATAATCATAACAATACATTGCCTTCAATTTTAGGATATAGTCAATGGAACCAGAGTTATCGAGATAATGTTTTAATGAAACAATGAGATTACGTATGCCAAGGGAGCACAAAGGAGCACATTTTAACAACATTGGATCTAGTTTTTCACCTTTGAAAAACTCCACATGACCTTGTCCATCCTTGTTGAACAAGTTACAAGAAAGAAATGTCTTATTCATAGACAAAGCAATGGCCGAAGTAGTAGCAATTGGCGTGCAATAGACCTCATCTACAACCATGTTCTTCATCTCCCTCTACACTTATCGTTTGTAACTGGGCATGGGTCCGAAGTGGATTGCATCTTTTGAAATATTTGGAAATTTGTGAACATAATACATTCTAGAACTGCAAGTTTGTAGACAAGTGGGGGAAGAATTGCAAAACTTACAGCTAATGGTATAAATTGAAGATTTCATGAAACATTGCCCAAATATCAAAAGTTGTGAACTATCCCCACTCCAAGAAACTTCATTCCACACAAAAGAACATTGAAACAAAGGGAAAAAATTGTTCTAATAGCACAAATGTCCAAGGCATTTTGTCGTTCTGAAAGCCCAACCTAAATGAATTTTTAATGTTACTGGTTTGCAACTTGCACCAAACATGACCATCAAACTTTCTATCCATACCTTGCAATTTTTTGGATTTTCCCAATGGATGATGGATAGGAAGAAGCTCAAATAATATGTCACCATTAAATTTAGAGGGAACATAATTCATAAACTCAATTGTGATGGCCCCATAGTTTAAGGACTTCAATTCCAAACAAGTGTGCGAAGTTAGAGACATTGCCTTCAATAAATCAACAACATTGGAGAAAGTAGCCGCTTAAGGCACTTCCATCTGCAAAGGTTGCACCTTATAAGCTCGCGAATTGACGAATGGCACTTCCATCCGTAGAGGTTGCTCTTTGTTAGATCATGAATTCACGAACAACACTTTTGTTCGAAGAGCTTGCTTTTCGTCAGTTCATAAATTCATGGAAATAGGCACAACAACATCAAGAGGGGAAAGGTTGTCTTCATTAGAAGAATCACAAAGATCAATAAACAATGATTCCACAATTGGGACAAAAAACTTTGAGTCGTGAAAAATCACAGTGGGCTTTTCCTTCATCACAACGCTTCTCACAACAATGTTGGCCTAATGCAGCTGTGCCCAATGTTACAACATTATCTTGAGAATTGTTAAAAACATTTTCACCGGTAATCTGATACCTGCCATTGGTGACAGTCCAAAACATCCCTCTAGGGTTCACGTCTAGAACTTGGTAAACATAACTTAAAACGATGTTATTGTCCTTGTAAGAAACATCTTTAAAAACATGCAAAGATCTTCACCCGAAAGCAAACATTGCACAGAGGACATTTTTAGTCATTTGGATGCCTCTAGAATCAGAATCCAAGATGGTAAATTCGGCTTCCCCACAACATGGAAAATAGCCATCAAGATTAAAAGAGAAGGTAATTAATGAAATAAATTTAACAACAATTTCACAAGTGGACAATTTCCAATTAAAAACAACAATGTGAATGGAATAAACAAACATTATTGGTGAAATGCACGTAGTTTTCCCTTCGCATAAATTTGAACGATATAACTAACAATGCAACAACAAGAATCAAATAGGTGGCAAAAAGGGATATGAAAGATACCAATACAAAACATATAACAAACCCAATATCAAAACAAGGGGAAATTGAAAAGTTACATAAATATGCAAGGAAAATAATGAACATAACAACAATAATCAAACTAGAGAATTGAGGGTGATGCAAATTTATGAGAGGACCAATATCTTAAAGTAATACACTGTCGCTGATCAATATGTCCCCCAAAAATCCCAATAACTGAACCACAATCACATATTCATGTTGGGAAATAAGGACGATTTCAAGAAAAGAAATTATTATAATTTTTTTGCCTAGAAGAACTCAAAACATTTATTTCAATTCAATAAGAAACTAGATGGTGGTGTGTGTTTAGAATTATGGGTGCAGTCTCCAAGAAAATTCCAAATTATTAGACCTTTGATACATACTAAATAATGGGCACTATAGACCATTGTCCAAAGCCTAAACCACGATCCAATGGAATTGTGTAATCCCATTGGTGAATGCATAGGAATGCTCCCAAGGTATTTAGACATAGTCCAATACAAATTTGAATCAAATTAACAAAAAACATAATTGGCATGAGCTAAAGTTGGAGGTCAAGAATACCATTGATTGGATTATAATGAAGATTATAAAAATCAGGGATGCCACATGCAGAAAATGCTAGATTCCTATTGGAACAATAGGTTGTGCAATTAAAGATAAACAAAAAGTGAATGATATAATTACAAAAAGGATTGAATAAACTAACTTGCCATAAAATTGGAAGATATCCAACAATTAGTATAATAACAAAACCAAAGGTTGGATTTTCAAAATATGAATTTTGATAATGTGGAATCATAACATTAACCAACAACAAAAGAATCAAACTAGTCTAATGTCATATCAAATTAGGTAAACAAAAAAAATCATGCATAGATGATTGAATTTTGGTGGCATGGGGTTCGCATGTTGGTTAACATGCAGCTTAATTAATGATATAACAACACCACCAACTCATTCTAGCAAGTATGAGCTGTTAGGTTGAATAGGCAGTTATTATTTAGGGATCAACTAATTATGACCAATCAAGACATCACAAATATTTAGGAGTATGTTCATAAATTTTTGGTGGCTATTGTTAACATGAGGGTATGTATATAAATTCGTTAAACATTTTCAAAAAGGTATTTTTTAGGTCAATAGATAAAAACATTTGATCATCTTAACAGTGTAATTTGACAAGCAATAATTCTCCACGGTTGTTATCTTAATGAGTTAGATGGAAGTGTAGTTGATTGATTCTTGGAATTTCATTTTTAATGTCTGAAACATCTATTACAAAATGTGTGTAATGTAATTGAATGTCAACATAATAACAATGAATTGTAGTATGGACACTATTTGCTACAATTAAGGATGATAACAAATTGTTAATAACTATTACATAATCCATTTAATGATTAACATCAAACTCAATATACATATCAAATAATGAGTTGTCCTAAAACAAAGAAAACTAATTTGAATCGATAATCGTTAGGTATACATTGCTTGAATGGTCACAAGTACAACAAAAACATAGGAAAAGTCGGGAAATGACGGCACCTTTAAAGAAGAAAGTATAATATGCACAAAGTGGATGTAAATGAAACATTTTTCAAATGCAAAGGGCTAGCGGGCTTCCAACCATAGCCCAACACAAGAGTACAAGAAAGCACGGTAATAAGTGGATTCATATAAAAGCGAGACAACGAAAGCTAACAATGGTGCTGAAAAAAACAGGGAGATGTTCCTTACAAGTTTTTAAACAAGAGGTGTTATGTCTTTTCCTAGAGTGGAACGGATATGTGATGTGTTGTATTTTAACAACTTTCATATCTTCTAATATTTTTTTTTTTGCAACTATGAAGGAAATAGAAGTATCAAGAAAAGGAAAGGAGCTTGATTTCTCTCAAGGAAGGGAGGAATCATTAGAGGTAAGATATTTTGCATTATAGACCCAGATGCATTGCAATGTGAATGAAAGTACATTAACTAAAAAGATTTCATTAGTTCTAACTAGTGGATTACTATCATCAAAGAAGGAGGTAGAGATGGGCTATGGCAAAGACTAAGGGGATGACAACAATAACACCCAAGACACAAGTTTTCATCCTTTAGTAAGTGTTACCGTAGTTAGGTTTTTAAAAAAAACTTTTGTTTAACAAAAATCATGTTCACAATTTAGGGTTTAGGGTTTTTTTAAAGATTAGTTTAACAATGTTTATACATCAATTTAAGACTACATTTGTCAAGGCTAAATAATTCCAAGCAGTTTAGTCCTTGTAGAATTCAATTAGATCAATTCAAAATTGAACTGAGATATATTTCAATTTCTTAGGTAATGTAATAGTTTCTTGCATAGTTCAATTTTGATTGAATTAATCAATCAAAGCAAAATATATATAAATGTTTTGCTTTCATAATTAGAGTCGGTTGAATGTTTGGAAACCCCATTATAATTCTTCTTTTTTAATGCAATAAAATATAGCCTTTTGGAAAAAAATATTGTTTAAGGTTTAAGGGTTTTTTAGAGCTCAATCTAGTAATTATGTTTAGAAAAACTATGTTCATAGTTTAGGGTTTAAGGTTTCTTTAGAAATTAGTTTAACAACATTGTTCAAAGAAACTATGTTCACAACTTAGGGTTTAGGGTTTTTTCAAATATTAGTCTAGCAATGTTTATACATCAATTTATGATTACATTTGTGAAGGTTGGATACTTCCAATCAACTCAATATTTGTAGAACTCAACTAGATCAATTAAGAGCACAAATGAGAAATGATTTAATTTCTTAGGCAAGGTCATAGTTAGTTTCTCAATTTCTTGCACAATTTAATTTACCTTTTTTTAGGGTTTCATCAAGTAGAGAGTTACGACTTGACACCACACATGTATATAAGTGTTCAATCTTAAAAGAATATTTCTTGTTGATTTTTTGTGCAAGAAAAAGGAGAAGGCTCAAAGACCCTAAGAGATCTCAACACATTTCAAAAGGAGAACAAGTTCGAGGTAAGAACTTCAAACTCCAACCCTGTTTTGTTTTGAAGTTTTCATCTATACAAAAATCTAAACTCAAGCCTGGATTCTAGGGCAATGGTGAAATCCTCCAAAACAAAGAAAAAAAGGAGTTGAGCTTGGGTCTGGCTTCAAACATGGAGCCCAGCCCAAACTTGGTTCCATTTTTTGAAAGAAAGAGCTGAATTCTAGCTTGATTATAATTTTGGAACCAAGTTAGAGGTCGGTTCAATTTTTGGAAAGAAAATGAACCGACTTTAACTCAGCTCCAATTTTGAAGATGAGTTAAAAGTTAGTTTAATTTTTGGAAAAAAAATGAGCTAACCTTTAACTTGGTTCCAATTTTAAAGCTGAGCTAGAATTTGGTTCAATTTTCGGAAAAAAATTGAACCCACTTGTAACTCGATTCTTTTTTTTTTTGCTATAGTTGAGTTTATCTTGTTGTTGAAAGAAACTTGGCTGCAACAAAAAAAAACTTAGCTCATTTTTTTGTTGCAATTGAACTCTAGCTCGGCACTTCCTTTTTTCTCCATCCGAGTTTCTTTCAACGTCAAGAAAAGCTCGAATGGAACAAAAAGAAAAAAAGCCGACCTTGGGCTTCGCTCCAAATTTTTGCTCCATCCAAACTTCTCTTGGTACCAAAAAAATCTTGGATGGAGCAAAAGTAAACCTAAGCTTGGGCATGGCTCCAAATTCAAAGTTGGGCCTTAACTTGGTTTTTTTTCTTTTTGCTCCATTTGAGCTTCTCTTAGTGTGTCACCACAAAAAGAAGCTTGGATGGAGCAAAAAAAATGCCAAATTGGGGTCAGTTCCAAATTCAAAATCATGCCCAAGTTCGATTTTTTTCTTTTTGCTCCATCTGAGCTTTTTTCCGTGTTAAAAAAAACTTGGATGGAGCAGGAAAAAAGCCAAGTTGGGGTTTGGTTCCAAATTTGGAGCTGAACCCAAGCTTGGCTTTTTGTTTTTTGCTCCATCCAAGCTTCTCTCAACACTAAAAGAAGCTAGGATGGAACAAAAAATATGTTGAGCTTGGGCATGGTTCTAAATTCACAGTCGGGCCCAAGCTCGACATTTTTTCTTTTTGTTCCATCCGAGCTTTTCTCGGTGTGGAAAAGCTTAAATGGCGCGAAAAAAAACCGAACTCTTTTTTTTGCTTTTATAGAGCTTCTTTC